>OAPQ01000001.1_pt1 | contig 58218 bp, 46 predicted proteins | sample 1498871 | NCBI WGS metagenome assembly OAPQ01 (sample SAMEA3275646, study PRJEB22092) | marine metagenome | biome: ENVO: 01000023; feature: ENVO: 00002042; material: ENVO: 00002149 | collected 2014-06-21T11:10:00+00 | depth 0 m
GAAATCAAACTTATCGTTTAATTGGACTGCTGGATCAACAATAACAAAAGGGTAAGTTTCACAGTCATTCAGTCCGCCCTTCAACGTACTAGATGAAACGACAGGAGTTTCTTTTAGTGTACCTATCACCTCGTCCACATCTTTTTGCTTTTCTTCGTCAGCGTTGACTGGTACAAGTCTAATACCGTTACGTACTTCGGTGCCATTTGATGTCTTAACTTTAAAGTTATGAATAAACTCACGGTCATACGAGAAAGGATAATATTCTAGTGTGCAATCTTCGACATCATTGTGTATAAGCCAATACATATCTGCATCAACCGAATGATTTAAGTTATGCATGTCACTTGTACGAATTACAGGAAATTCTAAGTCACGTGCAATAGGGTCACGTTCATATACTGCTTTTCGTCTAAAGTTAAAGATAGCATACTCACGTTCTTTAAACATGGGACCATCTTTTGGGAACAGTCCAATACCGTGATACTCTCTAACTAAATTTGTCTTGGGGTTTTCTTTTTGCCATACAACAACTTTTTGATTTTCTTTATCTAGTCCAAATGCAAACGAGTAATCAAAATTGAATGTGTCAAAAATCTCTGTGTTGGGGTGTATTAGATAATAAAAATCAGTACGTGCTTCTTTGCGACACATCTCATGTACATCAATATTAGTTTCGCCACGAACTACATTTATACCAGGGAACCGTTCTTTTAGCTTTTCAAAGTTTTCTTTCCCATAGTCTTTTTCCCAATAAAAGATATCATATGTTTCAGTAGTCGGCTTGTATTCTACATTGTCAGTAGTATGCTCTTTAAAGTCACCAGTCAAATAATATGCATCTTGGATATACTGAACTTCTTTGTTCTTCACATCACTAGTTTTAAATAGCTTAACACCAACAACTGAACGGAATACATTACGCTCCTCTGCATTCCAAACATGTACAACGTCTTCATCCCAATTATCAGTCTGAAAGTCGAAATCGAAATCATCATCGATGCACACATCTGGATCAATAATCCAGAAGTGTTTTGTGTTTGCAATAGAGGCAATTTTACTAATCGCTTTATCAATCTTTGGATCGCTCCAGTCTTCTAGATTGATTTTAACCATGCGAAAGTTAGGATATTTTTTACATATCCTATCTAAACGTTCATTAGTTTCTCTATCTGATTTGTAAGTTAGATAAAAACCGTCGTATGCCATACTTACCCTATAGTTGTAATTTCTTACATTATAACAGATTATTCGTCTGTTGTAAAGACTTTAATTCCGTAATGATTAGAAAAATCTTCTGCATCTTTCAAGTCATTGACAATAGGTTGTCCTTTAATGTTCAATGATGTATTTACTAAGATTGGACAACCAGTCTTTTCTTTGAATTTAGTAAGTAATTCATACAGTCCTGGATGTGTTTCTTTGTTTACTGTCTGTACACGTGACGTTCCGTCTTTGTGTATGATAGCTGGAAACTTTTCTGGATACTTACACTTTGCAACGAATTGCATATAAGGAGATTGTGTGATATTCTTTGGCATATCGAAGTAATCATGCACATCCTCTTCTAGAATCATAGGAGCAAATGGTCTAAACTTTTGTCTACGTTTGATTTCATTCATACGATCCTTAATAGTATCTCCACGAGGATCTGCTGTGAGTGTACGATTACCCAATGCTCTTGGACCAAACTCTGCTCGTCCATTTGCAATGCCAATGATATCTCCATTAAGCAATGCCGCTAATGACTTCTCTACAGGATATGTACCTTCGATATTGTGACCTAGATATGCAGTAGTCCAGTTAATTCTATTCTTAAAGAATTTTTGTGAAGCACCAATACAACTACCAGCATCACCCGGGTTTGGCATAATCCATACATTATCATAGTTGTGCGTGATGTTACTATTAGCACTACAGTTAAGTGCGCAACCTCCCATGATAACTAGATTTTTACTCTTACATACTTTTCTAGCATGTGAGATTATATTATCAAGTATCATTTCATAAACTTGCTGTGTCGCTGCCGCTAAATCAAATAAGTCTTGTTCGCTCGTTAGTTCTGGTAGTAACCACTTACAGCCCCTATGTAAATTTTTTCTAAAAGATACAATCGTAAAAAATTCACCGCTGTGGTCATTTAGTTTAATACCAATCTCATCTAATAAATGAGATACTAAAGTTTTACCTTGATATTCTCTATTTGGATTACCATATGCTGCCATGCCCATGAGAATGTATTCGTCTTCCTGTGGCTTTAGTCCTAAACGCTGTGTCATTGCACTATAGAATAGCCCAACTGAATTAGGATAAGACTGTTCGTACTCTCTTAATAGCGTATCTTTCACACCATTCCAAATAGTAAGAGTTTCAAATTCTCCCATACTATCGATAACAACGACTGCGGCATTATCAAATCCACTAGTGAAATAGCCACTAGCAGCATGTGTGTAATGATGCGATTGATATTTAATCTTAATACCATTAAGTTCAGGGAAATTTTTCAAATAACGTTTTGGAATTTCTTCTTTGTCAAATGCTAAACTATATTGTCTAGCAGTGAATTGTCTAAACTTCTTTAGTATAGGCCTCTCGTACCAAGCAATAACGTCTGGTTTACCATACGACAATGCCTCGCGGATAATTTCATCATTCAGAAGTGGGTCATTTTTAATCTTAGAATAGCGTTCACTATGACTAGCAAATAGAATTTCACCGTCTTTAATAACACTAACTGCGGCATCATGGTTAAGTGCGCCAGATATACCTAGTACAATCATTTAATTCTCACTTATAGATGAATGGATCACGCTTGCGTAGTTCTTCTAAACGTGCTTTTAGTTCTTTGCGTCTTTTATACTCTGCCCATGGCCAAGTAATAATTTCCCAAATCTTTCTCATTGTCCTTCTCCTTTTCTTGTTGTTTCGATATCATCGAACAAAATCTTTGCCCAGTCTGCATGTGCAGTTTCGTCTGGGTGCATATAGCGTTCATCACCTTCTTGTTTGAAATACATTTCGTTGTCGTGCATGTATGTAAAGAACGTTTGCTGTTCGTATATACGTGTCATATCAAGTTGTGTTAATACGTTATTCATGTCAGCTTGTTCACATAACTCAGTAAACTTAGTTGGCTCAAGTAGATTGGGCGTTAGATTTAATGAATTGAAAATCACATACTCTAAGCCTGCATTCTTAAAGAAATTCTGTAGTGTAAGAACATGAATTAAATACTGATGGAAATCATACACCGGAGACCAGAAATGTTTCATATACAGTGTATTAAATAAATCAACATCACGATTTGTTTGTTCATCTAACATAATATTACCGTGATACTCATGTGCAGGAACATTATGAATTAGTGTATTCGATGCTTCAATAAAGTGTTCACGTCTGCTCGGTGCAGTCATACCGATAGCACAGAATGGTTTTTTACCTTCTGCTAACAAGTCACTTACTGTTGTAATAGTATTACGAACAATAAACTGATTACTTACGCCACGCTGTGCTTCTGTAACTGTTTCGCCCCTGTCCAATCCAAGCATCTCTGCTAGTTCAAAAGGCCACGCTTTATCTTTTAGTGCAAGACCAGTTCCGTATGTAAAACTACATCCGTTCGCATATAACATATTTTTATTCCTCTAATTTACTTCTGATTATAATCGAAACAGCCTAATAATGCAAGACGTTGTCCCGGTCCAGTATTTTCTACTTTGTGTTCCCAATTACTATTTAGGTACCATAGTTCACCAGGATTCATTAATTGCTTAACGACCACATCATCTTCTGTTTTCATATGCATGATTTGTTCGCCTTGTACTACAACCGTAAAGCGATCCTTGCCAGGTTGGTCAATATGATATCGCAACTCATCATTATTTTTTATAGTTGCATAACGCATTCTATAAAGCGGTGACTGTAGCATATATGCTACTTCTTCATAAACGTGTTGAAATTCTTCTCTGAGTACAGTAAAGTTATGTTCAATATACTCGGTGCCGTCTAAGTGAGTTTGTATGTCATGCTGACTATAGTTTATAACATCCTCTCCAGTAACCTGGTTAAGGTCATCCGATAGTTGCGCCTTTCTTAATTTAACGGCGCTATCTAGAGTCGGTGGCGTATTATGAAAGTTATTTGAGAGTGTCAATATGGCAGATTCACTTATGTTTCCAAAATATTTAAAGTACGGATATTTTAGTCTCTTTCGTATGATATCGCGCTTACCTAGATACTTAATTTTATTAAAGTTATCATCCATGTTAAATCCTGCTATAATTTTATTTGATAAATATATTTATGCAAACAAAATCATTAAATTATTATGAGGTGATACCAGAAGAAAACACATTTGTGGATATTATGGTAGATATTACGCACAAATGTAATATGACATGTAAGAATTGTTATATTCCAAATCGTGATGTTCCCGATATGGATTTAGAAAAATATAGAGATTTTATTTCAAGACTCAAAGGTAGGTGTATGATTAGAATCGTAGGTGCTGAACCGACGATGAATCCACTGTGCGAAGAGTATATTAAAATTGCGTTTGAGTATGGACATAGATGCATCGTATTAACCAATGGATTAAGATTAGCTCATAAGAATTATGTCGATAAACTACATACTGCTGGATTAAGACATATATATTTGAGTCTGAATGGTGTAAACAATGATGACTGGTATGTAGAAATAGACGAAATGCGATGTGCTACTAAGAAAATTGCGGCACTACGTAATATCAGAGATAGAAAATTTATCTTAGATACTGGTACTATTATTGTCCCGGATGTAAACGAAGACGCGCCAGGAGCGTTACTAGAGTTATTTGATCAAGAGAATGTAAAGAATGTTCTAATGCGAATTAAGAATGTAGGCCAATTAGGTCGCTTTCAGACAGAAGCAGATGACAATGTAAAAATGGATCAACTAGTAACCTTATGCTCAGAACAAATGGGAGTGAGTGCAGACTACATAAATAGTCTTAGAGATAAAAAATTATACGGTGTGTATGAAGAAAAGAATTCAATATTATTCCCATTACGTGAAGGGAATACTATTCTGAATAGAGGAAGATGGGTCAAGATAACAAACTGGGATACTGATAACGAAACTGGCATACCAGATCCTAACTCTAAGCGGCGGGGGCGTGTAACAGAGAATTTCACACTAGCACCAGTATATGAACACATTAAAATGAACGAAGGTGGATACTAGCATGAGTAGAACAAGAAATACACTTAAAGAAATTACATTAGATAGAATTGATATTGAACTGACTGATGAAATTATCGATTCAGGCACTTCCTTTAAGGAACTAGGGGTTGATTCGTTAGATACGATTGAAATTATTGTATCGATAGAAGACCTATTAGATATTGAATTATCAGATGAAAGACTTGATGATATTGATAATATCAAATCATTAGCAGAATATCTAGCAGAATTTGATTAATAAAATCATCATTGAACAATAATGCACTATGAATTTTATAATCAATTATGGGACTTCGATGATGATGTAGAACTTTATTTTCTACATGAGCGCATCTTAGAAGACGCATACTTACGAATAATAAAAGCACCAAATACTGAACAAAGAACTGACAAAGCAACACGTGAATTTATCCGAGGCATGAAGCAGGTCTGGACTAAACGTGCGGAAACTGGGTCCATTGAATGGGCAAGGCCAGTGGTACATAACTATGATGATTCAATGTTTGAACGGGTAAGTGATGATTACACAATGTGTTGGAAGAAGACCAACGAAGCACATGACATACTTGTTATACATTTAACTAGTTTTGCTGGGCATGAAGGTAGACTTACTAATTCATTAACTAATGTAAGTCCCAAAATTATTAATTTAGACACTGATCTATTAATAGTTAATGAAGATCCATTCCGAATGCCCGAAAGTTTATATCCTAGTTATTTTATATTAGGGTGTAGTTCAAAATGCAATTCACTTAGTGCAACTGCGGATCAAATAAAAACATACATTAAAAAAGAATATAAGAACATTGTTATATACGCTGATTCTAAACATGCAGGTTCCGGTGTAAGTCTCGCGTATGAGTTGGCAGACTTAAACCCATGTGTACTCGTTACTGGCGGAATTACAACTTATGACTGGGACACATCGCCGTGGGTGAAAATGTATTTAAAGTGGTTTAATCGTCCGGATCATCTGAAACATCAATTTCTTTCTATATCTAACATAGCAGTAGCACATTTTATAAAAAGCTACAAATTTAAACAAATGGGGATAAGTGAACGACTAACTAATCCTTATAAATTCCTAGATGAATATAATATCAAAGTTGACTTTTACCACGGAAAATATGATTTTGAGTATATTAAATTTAAAAATCATGTAGAAAACTTAAATCTTAAAAATATTAATATGCATGAAGTTGACTATAAAATATCTGATTCGCAAACACACAACATTCGTCCTTACGTAGACAGATTTATTCTTTCCGACTATATAAAAAACTTATAAGCAACTGTAAACACACGATTATTTCTTACCTTTTTTTCTTGACATTCCTGCTATATATGCTACATTAATAGAGTAATAAGAGAGAAAGAGAATCACATGTTTAGAATCCCATCATTTTACAAAGAAACAGTAGACTTCAAAACTGCTTGGAACACAATCACAAACTTTGGTCGTGGCGATGCACTTGAAGGTATGAATGCTATGCAACGTGTTTGGGAAGAGCATTGTGCTTCAGGCGAAGAAGACGATAACTTCTGGGACAACTACGAATATGAAGCGAATGCTTACAACGTAGTTTTCGAAAACATGGGTAAATTGTTTAGAGAGGCGGCATAATATGTGGCAAGTTGTAGCAAACAACCGCAACGGGGACTACTTCACTAAGTCAGCATTAACTCTAGAAGAGTCACGTGAAATTCATAGTCTACTCAGTAACAGTGGTCAATGGGCGGCAGTCCGTAGTCTTGATACTGAATATTACTCGGAGAAAAAAACACAACATGTGGGAACTTAGAACAACATTCAGTGAACCAAATCCCTTGAGGCCTAACGATGGCCTTGAGAGAAGTGGGTTGTTTGTTGAAACTCTGTGTGAAGCATTGTCTTGGTGGGAGTGTAGAACTCGTTCAGGTTGCCAAGTTAAAAGATTGCATGTTATGCTCGACCCAACTGGTAAAGTAGTGAAAATAAAATTCGATTAATACTTGACATTTTATCGAATCATGCTATATTAATTAAGTAATCAGAGAGAGGAACTACTATGATTAACGCTGATATTTTCGTTAAGAATACAGGTTTAGAAACAGGTAAGATTTACAATCAACCAATTAGTAAAGTAGAATTACTTGCACTGGCTATTATAGCACAACGTATTAACGGTGAATACTTAAAGCGAGGTGGTGCGTCTGACTTTGTTAATAGAATTGAAGACGGCGAAGAAGTACAACGCTATGAACGTACTAAAGAATCTAATCGCTTTGTTATGGAAACAGTCCAGCAGATCGACCCAGATGTATTAACTGACGAGTTGCTTGCAGAAGCACAAGAGATGTTGACTAATCTTGAAATGGAATATATGTTCAAAGTGCTAGGTGATAACATGAATGACTTTGAAAATTCCATTCATCAGTTTCTATCAGACGAACCGGATGTATCACTAGATGGTTCTAATTTTGAACCACGTGCGCATATTGGGGTTGTTGCTTACATTCCAGCATATGTAGAACGTGAGACAAAACAACGTAACCTTGCTGAACGTTCTATTGGCTCTGAGTACCTAGGTACTAAGGGAGAATCTATTACTGCCGAAGTCGAAATTGTATCTAAGCGCCAAGCAACTGCTTGGGCAGGTTGGAACGTAAATGCTATCACAACTGATGGTAATCGTGTTTCGTTCTTTACTACAAAAGATGAAATTTCTAATAAGACTGGAGTGTTTGGTATATCTGCAAAGGTCAAAGATTGTGGTGTTGTTTGGCGCGAGGAAGATATTAAAGAAACCCGTCTTAACTATGTGAAGTTTATTTAAAATTCTCACGATATATTAAATCGGCAATGTCTCTGTTGATACTTCTACCATAATGGCCAAGACCAGGAATATTACCACGAGGTTCTGCTAAATTAATATCTCTTGCATAAAAGTCGTTAATATACTTCATATGTTTTGGGTTATTCCAGTCAAATTCAAGTTCTTTAGTTTCGAAAGCAAAACGCATTTTATAATACGTTGGATCCTTAGGATTTATCCATTCTGCTTCTTGTAATATACCTTTATTTTTTCCATTTACGCTATATTGTGCTGTACCTAATAGGTTGTGAATATCTTGATACACTTTCCATTCATATAATGTGTGATGGCTATAGTCCATATAAACAAATTCATATGGTATTAACATCTGTCTTACCATTTTTTTCATTTCTGAACTTGATACGGTAGACCCTACAATATGAGTGTGTTCCCAATGCTCATTCCTAACATTATAATTATGTGTCCAATTGTTTCTATTTGGATGTGACCAAACTATTATAACTTTTTTCGGATTATATTTTTTAATAGCTTGAATAGCATTATTATGTATCACTCTATTACTGGCACCAGGAGTACCAAAATTAATAGTAGGTACATTATATTCTGATGTAAGGATAGAAGATATAGTATTATGATTTTCGACACCTTGACCATATACATAAGAACACCCTACAATAGCACATGTATTATTCCAATCAACATCATCGAAATCTTGATCATTTCTAAATCCAAAAGAGTTATGAGAATAAAAATCATTCGGGGCCTCGACTCCGAACCTCCAACCCTTAGGCTCTAATTGTCTTATTGCATTAATATGATTGTTCTTCTCAAAATCACACGTATAAGGAAATACATCACGTGTGGACATACCATTCATAAATTCTGCATCTGGAATTTCTAACATATCGTTAAAATAACTAAAATCTTTCATAAATATATTTATCATAAATAGTTTTATGAAAATAGTATTGGTAACAGGTGGGTTCGATCCACTGCATTCAGGACACATCGCTTACTTCAAGGCAGCTAAAGCTCTAGGAGATAAGCTAGTAGTCGGAGTTAACTCCGATCAATGGCTTACCCAAAAGAAGGGAAGATCATTCATGCCGATTTTTGAGCGGATGAATATCATACGAAATTTAGAAATGGTAGATGATTGTATAGTGTTCGATGACAGCGATGGATCAGCCATAGATGCTATTAAAAATTTAAAAATATTATATCCAAATGATGATATTATCTTCGCTAACGGTGGAGACCGCACTAAAGAAAACATTCCTGAAATGATTTTTGATGATGTTAAATTTGTGTTTGGTGTAGGCGGAGAGGATAAAAAGAATAGTTCATCTTGGATACTAGAAGAGTGGAAAGCTCCTAAAACAATTAGATCATGGGGATATTATAGAGTGATACACGAATATGATAATCATACTAAAGTAAAAGAATTAGCAGTACCTCCGGGCAGGATGCTATCTATGCAACGACATAAAGAACGTTCAGAACATTGGTTCGTAGCAGAAGGAACTGCAACTGTGAATACATTAAATTCTGGCAGTACTGATGTTGAAGAACATGGAGTATTTCATAAGCATCAATCATTACATATACCCGTAGGTATTTGGCATCAGTTAGCTAACAAACACGATGTTCCATTAAAGCTCGTAGAGATACAGTACGGAACAAATTGTGTAGAAGAAGATATTGAAAGAAAAGACTAATGAACAGTAAGAATATGGTGTGGGGACCATTTTCAGAAAATGGTCAAATGATTAACTCCAGTAGAATTAAAGTATACCAAGAATATCATAACGATGTTTATGAAGCGACACATATATACAAAGATAATTCTAATCTTACTAAAATAGTACCCAATAGAATTATTTATTTTGCGGCTGCAAGGAATCTTTTTGATTTTTTAAAAGATGAACACTACTTAGGGGACCCGAAAACTCTTTCGAATAATATACCAACAAATCATGAAGATATAAGAACACAACGTATAAGAAAAGATAAGCGTACTTTTAATTCTCTGCCAATGGAAGTCAAGGAAGCAATTAAAAACGAAAATACATTAGTATATGTCGATCATTCAATTGAAGGTTGGGATAATATACTATTTGATCGCGTATGTGAGATTTTTGATATACCTAAGGAAAGGATTGTCTGGGTTACCTCTCTATATAAACAACATAATAAGCCTCCATTTACTGAGGTTAAATCAATATATTCTAATTTTTGGGAACGCCATTTACAAGATTTTCAATCCCGTGATAAAAATCAAGAGCGCATGTTTGGAGAGCATATGCAATACTCATTGAATCGAGAACCAAGGAATAAACTATGCACTTCTTATATGCGCAGACGTAGGGCTCCTAGGATGACAATGGCTATGTTTCTAAAACAGAGTGATTTATTGAAAGATATGTATTGGTCACTGGGGACATTAGTAGATGGTAACAGAGATATAAAAGGTATAATGCGTCAATTAGATTCTACAGTTGAAACTATAGAAAGAAGATATCCGAATTTATTAAAAAAAGACACAATAGATTGGGCGTATTCAATTGATAAGAACATAACATGTGATAGTAACACTTTAGATACTAATTTAGCTTCTGGATTTTTAACATGGGAGCACATATTTGATACTAAATTTATGCTTGTGAATGAGACTATTCCAAGGCATCTCACGCCTGACCCGAAAGAACGAAAACCATTCTTATCTGAAAAAATTTATAAACCTTTTGCTGCAGGACAAATGTTTCTAGTACACGGTTGTGCAGGAACTGTTGCGGCAATCAAAGAAAAAGGTTATCAGACATTTGATGAAATTATAAATCATAGTTATGATGCTGAATCATGTCCAATCATTAGAGCAAGAATGCTATCTGACGAGATAAAAAGGTTGTCACAAATAGATGAACATATTTGGCTAAACCATTTAAAAAATATAGTACCTCAATTAAATAGAAATTATGATATTTTCATGAGTTGTGAGGGGACGATATCTTCTGTAGATCAAGGGTGGTAATCAGATTCTAGTGTTACCATAGTGAATTACTGTGATGCCATCACGTTTTTCGAATTTTCTCCATGGGTCAATAACAATTGATCCATCTGGGATGTCACAATACAATTTATCTTCATGTGTATTTCCGGTATATTCATATGTCGTTGACGCACTATGAGCCATAAGGAATACTCCTGGTCCTTCAGAAGTGCGTTCATCGCCAGTCATAGGATCTTCATACTCAACATCAATGCCGCACTCATTAATATAGGTTGCAATTAGCATACTGTAACTTCCCTCTAAGTAAGGGACATTTGGCTTATATGCCTTTCCATGAATAACTATAGGTAGATTGTTTTCATTCGCATGTTTCATTAGTCGTAATGCAACATTTTTAGCTTGTATCTCTCTTGCATTCATAATAGCATCAAACATATCGTAGCCCAAATCTAACTCTTCCGCCATATAACGAAGTGCAATATTATCACGTGGGTGACAACCACCGCCATCTCCCATGCCAGCGGTCATGTATTGCGGTCCCATAATGCGCATAGTACTATGTGCTAGTGCGTTTGTTACTACGTCTACATTGATGTTGCCCTGCTTTTCTGCAACGTCTTGGATCATATTAACAAGACCTATCTTAGCACTAATGAATGTATTATAAAACACTTTGATTGCTTCACATTCATCCCATGTACCAATCTCATAACGTGGATTATTTTCCATGATAGTTTTATAGAAATCTGTTAATTCTTTTGCATCTCCGTTTTCATCGCCGTCTTCTGTGCCGATCATGACCATTTCTGGGTTTACCATATCCCATGCTACACTTCCCATAGCAATTAGATATGGATTATATACAAAGCGAGGATTTGTAATATGCGGCACAAATAACTTACGGGTTGTACCCGGTAGAACAGTCGAGATAAGAACAAGTAGTTGGTTCTCATTCATGTGTTCGTTTGCTTCTTTAATACAATCAATAACAATATCATAGGCAAAGTCCTTAGGAGCTAAGTGTGCTGTAGGCGCATTGCCATCATACAGAGGGTCATGCGGAGTAGGGACAGCAATGAATACAATATCTCTATCTTCTACTAACTCTTTGATACTGTCAACAACTATAACGTATTCACTTGTTCTAGGTGCTACATCATAACCTTTAACATCATGTCCTTTGATAGCACATGCCTCAGCGCATGGCATACCTAATTTGCCTACTCCGATAAATCCTATTTTCATTATTATTCCACTCCTAAAGAATTATTTATTAACTATGTACTTATTTATGCTTTTAAAATTAACGAAAATTATAGTGTATAAATAGTATTAACAATCAATCAAGGAATATTATATGAAAAACGTATATCTTAGTCAGATGAGTTTAGAACTACCTGGTTCCAAATATTATTATTTCCCCTACAGTGTAGGCGTAGTGTGGTGTTATGCATCTAACGACCCAGTAGTAAAAGAAAATTATCAATTGAAAGAACTTTACTTCTTAAAAGATGATATTGATACTATAGTTAATAATATGGAAGATCCAGCTGTTCTAGGACTTAGTAGTTATATATGGAATACTAACTACAACGAAGAATTTGCTAAGAAAGTTAAAGCACGTTGGCCAGAATGTAAGATCATTGTCGGTGGGGCAAATGCTCCTGATAGTGATACGGAATATTTTAAAGACAAACCATATATCGATTATTTAATTCACCAAGAAGGAGAAATTAGTTTTCTAGGACTACTTAAAAGTTTTATTGGTGAACAGGACGAAGCTAAAGTGCCCGGTATTAGTATTAACCATAATGGCGAAAGAATTACAACAGGTAAAAGTGTCAGAGTTAATGATTTGACTAATGTTCCTAGTCCATACTTAACTGGACTATTCGATGATATTGTAGCTAAGTATGGAAATCGTGATGACATGACATTGAACGGTATTATCGAAACTAATAGAGGATGTCCATTCATGTGTACATTCTGTGATTGGGGAGGCACTACGTTTAGTAAAGTTAAAAAGTTCGATATAACAAGAATAGAAGCAGAGGTTAAATGGTTCGCTGATAATAAGATTGAATACATAAACAATACAGATGCTAACTTTGGCATATTTAAAGAACGTGATATGGCTATCACTGATATGCTTATCGCTACAAAAGAAAAGTATGGGTTCCCAGAAATATTTGATACGAACTGGAACAAAAATAACAATCAAGTAACAGTAGAGATGGCAAGTAAACTTCTTAATGCAGGCATGATGCGTAGATTTACTGCTAGTTTACAAAGTATGAATCCTGATGTATTAGAAGCAATTAAGAGAACAAATCTTAACGGAGCACAACTGGATAATATCGTTGAAGATGCTCGGCAAATTGGTATTAATGTCAATACAGAAATGATTGTAGGTCTGCCAGAAGAAACTTATGATAGTTGGAAAGAAGGTATTTGTCAACTGTTAAAAGATGATTTTATTGTAGAAAGTTATCCACTTGCACTACTACAAAATAGTGAAATGAATGATCCTGCATACAAAGAAAAGTATGGAATCATTACAAAGAAAGTTAAAAGTTATTTCAGTAACTATGTAGATGAATGGCAAGATATGGTTGTAGGAACTAGAACGATGCCAGAAGAAATGATGAGTAGAGTTTGGTTATGGACTTGGCTTACAAACAAATTAGAAGCTAATGGGTTTACACATCTAGTAAGTAGATATCTAGAACAACATCATAATATTCCACAGAAAGATTTTTATGAAGCAATGCTAGAAACATTTTTAAATGACGAAGATAGTGTTTATTATCCACACTTACAAAAATGGGGCAAACATGCTGCAGAGTTAGAATTTCAATACTTTATCGCTGGATTTGTATACGGAGAAGTATTAGTAGATATTGGACAATATCGTAGAGCTAAGTTTTTTAAAGAAATATATGAAGTTGCTAATAGTTTACTAGATAAGTTTGACCCAAAGCTCAGCCAGGTATTAGAATTACAAGAAAAGATACAAAGACAATCTACTGAAGGTATTCACACTGTGGTATGTGATGGGAATTTATACGAGTACATTGTTAGAAACGATAAACTCCACAGTAATAAAACTACATATACTATTACTAATAAAAAAATCGAAGATAGATTCGATAATGATTGGGTAGCATTTATGAACTTCGCACGAAAGAATAAAGGTTGGATAAATGGTGTGGCATCAACCTAGTAACAGAGAAAAGTTTCTAGAAAAAAATTTAAAAGATTTGTGTCCAGGTAAACGTGTGTTGGATTTTTGTTGTGGTTCTGGGATGAATGGGATTGATGCATTAAGATGGGGCGCATCACATGTGACATTTACTGATGTTAGACGTAAAACATTTGAGGATCATTGCGAAAATTCTAAAATATTAAGTGAGGACAATCACCAATGGATCTTTGTTAATGCAAATGACATAGAGTCATGTTATGAATCCATTAATCTAAAAAATATAGATATCATCATCTATCACGGTCATTTCTACCATGCCAATAACCACACAGCTATTATCAAAATGTTTTCTGAAAGTAGTGCAGAATATATTGTATTTGAGACTAAAGGATTATATAGTGAACATGCAAATGTATTTTGGCATTCTGAGGAATCTTCTAGTATCTGGAACGTATATAGTGATAATAATGCACACGAATTAGTTGGGGCACCTACCAGTGGTTTTTGTGCTTATGTGTTTGAATATTATGGATTTGAAGCAATTGACAATCTGATCCAGGACTGGGGGCATCGTGAAGAAGATGCCCCGATCACTCAAATTAGGACAATGTATAAAAGGATAAGAAGTAGATGACCAAAGCATTAGTAATCATAGATATGTGGGATAAGTATCATGATAACCATACTAGATTTCAAAATATAATGGAACAGACTGTGAATAGATTGGCTGTTCTAATAAAAAGATGGCATGGACCAATAGTTCTAGCATGTTATAATACATATATAGATGAAGAAAACACAAACGAGTGGGGAAAACCAAAAGGATCGGAAGTATTCCCATGGACAGGACCTGATGCAATGTTACAAAACTCAATCCAGGGGCACATTAACTCCGGTAAAAATGGGTTAATAAGCTGGGATACTAAAGAAGTTTTAAGTTTTTTAGATAGATGTAATACAACTGATGTATATTTTGCAGGAGCAAGTTACCCAGGTTGTGTTAAATTTAGAGAACTTGGAGCTGATAGTGCTAAAATGTCCAAATACAATAATATGATTATAATTGATTGTGTTGTAAATCAACTAAGCAATGGGTATAACGACTACGAAATAATACATGATGCATACCGACACGCATTGCAAGTAGATCCACATAGGATAATAACTAGTGATCACCTGTAAATTACATAATCAAATTGAGAATTTTGTACCTTACATACATAGTAACTTTGTAACAACAGATACAATTGGTGAACATTTTGTATATCTAATTTCAGATACAACACCAGGTGCTATCAGTGGTAGACATAGGCATACATCAGGGGATTTATTTTGCTGGTTAGATGAAATTGATTTGCCTGCATATGTTGTGAAAGCAGTCAGAAATAATAAATGCGCTGTTATAATAGATGACACACAAGAAGGATTTAAAAAATCAGAAGTAGATGATAACTTAAAAAAGTTTACTGCTAGACATGGATTGAATACCGCAGATTGTGCCAAACATATATTATATTTAACTAGCAACTTAGCATACGAGGATTCTGAATTCTACAGTGTCATTAAACGTCCATTTATTATTGACGTATGCAAACACGTATGGTTCGGAAATTGGGATAAGAATGGAATTCAAAAGAGTATACGGGAAGAAAACTTTAAAAAAATAATAGATGCAAGAAGTAAAAAAGTTTGGGATTTTCAATTCGTGTCTTTACAACAGAGACCTAGAGATTTTAGAATAGAACTCAGAAATAAGTTGAGAAGTAAATACGATAGAAATATGAGTATATGTACACTGAAGGAGGGATCAGCTGGTGATGATTTGTCGAACAGCAAGAGTATTGAAAAAAGTCCATACGATACTATCATCGATAAAGAATATCCATGGTACCAGATAACTAGTGAACATTTTTCACATGTAAAATATGCCGTAGTCAGCGAAACTGAGTATTATGGTGAAGATAAAAAACTTTTAACAGAAAAAATAATTAAGAATTTAATATATCCACAACCATTTGTGTTCATTGGATACAAGAAACAATTGCAAGATATAAGAAATCTAGGATTTAAAGTATACGATGACTTAGTGGATCATTCCTATGATAACTTAAACGATGATGAACGTATGAATGCAGCAATACAAGAGTTGGACAGAATATTAAATATAGATCCTGAAAATTACAAGGAACATGCGTTATTCAATTGTGATGTTGTTCAAAACACAGACAACTTTAAAGAAGTATACGACCACGTAGAGAAGTTAATCACTCATCAACTGTCATAGATTCTAATACATTCTTCCAGTTACTATTTGTATCTTTGCCGCAGAACATACTACAAACCCGTAATCTTTTGTTTAGAATATTATCATCTTTCCAATTATCAGGCCAAGAAACTTGAAACACGTCACCGTCTATTATCTCTTGTAGACTATTATGATTTAGATTTATCTTATCTTTGCCTATATCAGCAATGAATTTTTTCAGTTGAATACTATCATCAGTATCAGGTGCATATAATTTTCCTGCTGTCATACAACACGGAAACACTAGTCCTTCACTACTGACAAATACTCCCTTAGGTTTTATAACTTGACATTCAATGCAAGTTTTTCCTAATTTTTTCTCCCACTCATTGAGTGGTCCGCCCGCACTCCTAAATGGCTGTCGTAAAAATCCGTCTCCTAATTTCTTATTAAGATTTTTGTAAGTATTTAAAAATTTCTCATGATCGAATGGTGTATTAGTTTTAGCTTCAATATCATATAAATGTTTATCATTTTCTCCAAATACAGCAAAATATGATCTATATTCGCCCGACATTGCATCTTCATTAAATCCAAATGCTTCTTTTACATGAAAGCTATCGATTCCGATATCCTTAGATAACTGTCTTGCTTCTTCTACCTGATGCTGATTATGCTTGAATACTAAGAATTCCCATCTACTACTACCTGGACCTTTCTTATAATTCTCCATTGCCATCATGATTTTATCCCAATGGGTGCCTTTACGATAAATCCAATTAGTGTCTTTAAGTCCATCAACACTGAATGTAAGATGTCCTGCTGTTCCGATTATCTCACTCAACTCAGTCCAAAACTGAGGAGTTCTTCCACTAGCGTTTGTGTTCATTGTAATTATGAGATTAGTATTCAGATTTCTAGCATATCTTAATATGTCTAATAGTTCTGGATTGGTCATACTATCACCATAGTTTCCGCACATACTCATTCCAGTTAAATTCTTAATAAAATCTACAGTAAACCATTCTTTAAACTGTTTTAATGTCACGTATGTTTCCACCATACCGTCAGCTTTGGAACCTCCTGCATATCGTCTATTACATATAGCACACGATGCATTGCACAGACTACTACTTTCAAAATCTAAATGCTTTATTTCATCATACCAATACATTTTTACAATCCTAAGAATTCTTGTACATTATTCATTGTGTATTTTGCATATAATTTATTACCTAATCTATTTGGGTGGCAATCGCAAAATAAATTCCGTTGTTCTAACTTTTTCCATATATCAAACTGGTTCCAAATTTTATCCACAATGAATTCAACAGACTCTTTGTTTTTATACGATCCCGTTAACATATCTTCTAGACAATCATTATCTGTCATGTGTCTATGTAATATTTCTGATCCCCAATTATACCCAGTATCTAGCCCGGCTTCCTGTCTTAGAAAGTTCTGCCAGCTACTATCAATGATAGTTACATTATCTGGGACATCCGAAACATCAGCATGTGCGCCAATCACGGCGACACGATTATTTAAGTGTGATAATTTTCTCATAAATTGTTTATTCTTTAGATCCCTCATGTCCCATAATGCCCTGCTATTGTCAATGTATTCATTAAGATAACTAGGATTATCATTGAATATACTAAGAGGCTCACACATTACATAAATTATAGGCAAACTTAAATCAAAAGTACCATTTATTTCTGGTGTTAAAACTTGAGTTTTTCCAGTAAACGTACGGTATTCCAAATCGGGGGTAGACCCCCTTTTCGAAATATTAACCGCAATATTTTCAAGTCCCCATTGTTTTAGTAAACTAGTTCTATTGGGTTCATGTCCCTGAGAGGTATCAAAACTTTGGTACGCCCAACTTGGACCAGAATATATGAATTTTCTATCTATCATATAATTATTTATATACTACATAATATTACTTAAATTCTGGTAAATAATTACCGATAGCTTGGTTTCGTATTGTATCTAAGTTTCGAGTGTACTCTAATGCTTGTTCCCACTTTTCTACTTTGTCGGGTCCGCCAAACATATTCTTGAATTCTGTTAACTTCCAGTCTGGGAATATATTGCTGAACTTCGTGTGTATCTCATCTCTCATAGCTTTAGGTAGAACAGCCGGAGACAAAATGTCTGGATCATATACATAGTTGTGATGAACCCAAACACCGTGTTCTCTGTGGAAGAAGTTGTAGAAGTCTCCTAGAGTACTATAATTCATCCATGATACTGTTTGTGTAACATCTAACTCAAAGTCTTCTTCTTTAAGTCGCAGGAAGTTCTTCATTACATCCGCCCATTTCGTTGGGTATCTGATATATTCATTTCTATCTTCTAAGTCATCAATTGAACATGATACTTTCACATGATCAAATTTGCGCCATAGAGCAATGATATCTTCATTCATGTTAGTCATGTTGATGTTGTACCATAGTTTGATATCAGTCTTACCCATCTCAACTAAACGCTCTAAGAACTTAAAGTGCTGTTTGATTAGTGTTGGTTCCCCACCATTAATATAGAATGTCTTCACTCTATCACAATGCTGTAGCAAATCTTCCCAAAATTCTTCACGCTCTGGCCATCTAAAGCCCTCCATAGTGTCATAGCTTGTGAGTTTGAATGTTGTACTACTTTGTAGTTTATCATAATCATTACGCCATTTAGATGATGATGCTGGATTACAAGTACGACATGCAACATTACAAACATTACCTAATCTAAGCTCAACGAAATCAAGTTGTACATCTTTCATATAGCCAGTGTCATCAGTGGCGTCCCTAGCGACTCCTACAGTGTACTCAGGATAGTTCTTTATTTCTTCGATGCGTTTACTATGCATACCTTTAGCTTCTTCGCTATAACAACGTAGACACGCTTGTGGTTTTTTTCCATCTAATACTTGCAGTCTTGCTTTACGAAATGTTTCACTATTCATAGTATCAAACACTGTATCACGATTTAGATTATAATACCTATGCTCTCCATCTTTAGCACTGCTACGTGCTTGACGATGATCCGCAATACAGCAATGCGTCACGCCGCCATGTGGGTGTGTCGCTAAGTGTTGAAACAGCAATGGACAAAATGTATCACTCATTAAACAGTATTTCACTCATACAATATGCCAATTGCATTTGAAACTTATTGCCCGGATGCTCGCCATCTCTAGCTACATTTGTAAGAAAATTTATACCATGTTTATGAGCGTATTTTAATTGCTCTGCATCCGAGCTAAAATAATTATCTCTATGATCATCAGAAAACAATCTAGCGTAAGGAATATTAATTAATTTAGATATACATTCTAATTTTTTGTCAACCATTTTTTGCTGATATGAAAGAGTTAACGGGGTTCTTAATGCATAATTTTGTAACATAAAATCACTGTTTATATTCGCCCGTGTTTTTCCAGTATCATTTAATAAAATAGATTCAATCGATTCTTCTTTTTCTTTTACAAATGTTTTTCTAATCAGTGGTGGAAAAAAACAACATAGATACTTAGTATTTTTAAACAAATGAATGTAATTGGAAAACCTATCCACTTGATCATAACCAGTACCCGCGGATCCTAAGTTAACAATTGCAATATCTTCTCCTGTCTTTTCTCTTATGATATTACTAAGTATTACTGGCCATGTCTCATGCTCGGGTAAACCGGTTCCAAACGTAAAGCTACATCCTAAAGCGAATAACACCGGCTTGTTCTGTTCAATGATACTTTCAAACTCATCACATCTAAACCAGTTCTTATTCATATCATAATTAAAACTACGTTTGCTATAACATATTTCATTTTTTGGGTCTTTTGTTTTTTCCAGGTAATTGGGTAGACTGTCACTGGGAGACCAATTAGTCTTATACGTTCTATTAGGAATTACACTATCTAACAATGGGTCTTCTTTTTGTGATGTAACATCAAAGAATGGGTTACTGTTTATTGGATACTCTGCGTCTAATAAGGCATCCCACTTCATCATTTCAATATCACGTATATTATCAGGTCTACTATTCCACTTACGCATATATACACCTCAATTCTGGCATTGTATTAACGATTTTCTCATTTCTTATATCGTCTAGTTTATCATTGTATTTCATAAATTTAGGTACCAAATGCTCTTGGTCGCCATCAAGAAACTGGATCAAAGTATCAAAGGAAGAATTATTCAATTCATGTTTCTTTACAAAGGATCGTATTTTGTTTTGCATATCCGATTTGACCTTACTTGGGAGAATTTGAACTGACAAAAACTCTGGATGTGTTAACGTATTTATATAGATATCTTTCGGACTAACAAGACTATCATATATCCATTCATCAAAAAAGTCAAGACAATGTTGTACATTAAGTACACTAACTGTTGGAGATATGTGAAATACTACATGTGGTGCTTCTGATATTATGCGTTTCCTATTAGCGACTACATCTTTCCAAACAGTACCTGTACGTATTAGCTCCGCACGTTCTCCGCTATCATCTAATGATGCGTCTACTGTGATATTTGAAAACTGCTTCCATAGTTCTATAACGTCTTTTGATTTATATGTCAACTTTGAAAGATTTGTATTATATGATATTTGAATATCTGTTTTGCCAATTGAGATTAGATGCTCTAAAATTTTATAGTGTTCATCCATGATCAGTGGCTCTCCTCCGGCAAAGTATATACGCTCTACCGTGTCGATCCACTCTTTCATATCTCTCCACAAGTCATCTAGGTTGTCTTTGATGCGTAAAATCTTTGGATTATCGGCTGAATATCTCCCTTGCGCAAGTGCATCTTCATACCATAATGAACTAAAATCAGGCCCGCAGGACCTACATTTAAAGTTACATATATTTGAAAATCTTATATCCATGTATGCCATGAATATATCATCTACACTACCATCATCATTAGTCAGTTTTTTTCTATCTATGTGATGCGACAAATCTTTATTCATATTTGTACGCATTGAATGCCCGCCATTTTCTTCTTGCATATAACATTTGCTACATCCAGAAGTAGGCTTATCATTCAACATGTTTTTGCGCATAGTGCGCATCTTTTCAGAATTCCAAATATTTTTAAAGCTGTCTTTGTTCGCATTGCCGACTACATAATCATACGTAGCTAAACAACAGGGATACGTATTTCCGTTTGGCCACACATGCATATGAGTCCAAGGCAGAACACAGAAATGTTTACCGACGTCCCGTTCTGTCATTACGCATTCCAATGTGGTTCAAATAATTTCCAAAGTTCTGGGAAAGTTTCACTGAAACTCTCACCTCTATATTCATCTGCTCGATTTGTTTCTTTAACAAAAGCAGCCCAATCACTTTCTTTTGAATTACTCATTACTTGATTGATTAAAGGTTCAATCTCTGTAGTAAACTTATCAGGATCCCATGCGTCCAATCCGTAATTTGTTGGATTTTTTATCTTATCTAAGTATTGATCTTTGATTTCTGTCGGAATACAATTGCTACTATAGTAACTAGGGTAATGTACTACATTGTTAAATATCTTAAACTCTTTTATACTATCCTTTGAAAACTTTTCAATCTGTTGGTGCATTTCCCTGATATAAAACATATTAATTTGACTTAGAGTAATAGTCAATCCCATAATAAATGTTGAGTGGGTTTGATGTAGATAATAAAACTTCTTTAAGTTGGATTTCACATTTTTCCAATCATCACCGTGACGTAGGTAGTCAAAATGTTCTTGGGAGAAACCATCAATACTAAACTGAATTCCTAAGAATTTAAAATTGTTAATAATTTTTTCTACTAGGGGACCATTAAAAATTGTACCATTGGAACTCATAGATATAGTTATGTTTTCAGAACTCCCATTTGCTATCAATCTATCAATGAGTACTTCAAATTCCTTCATAAAAAACGGTTCGCCTCCCATGATCTCTAGTCTACCTACAGTCTTACTCCATTCTTCGAAGTCTTCCCAAAACTTACTACCAATAGTTTGTTTGTTCTTTGTTAGATTATTGAATGTAACAGATTCTTCCCCGGTACTATCTTTGAATTCTTTAATCCACTTAGTACTACAGAAAGGACTGCACGTTCTACATTTTAGATTACATATATTTCCTACGCCCAACTGGATGTCCTTAAACACTGTGGGTTCTTTATCATAATCTATTGGTCCATGTAACCAAGAGGCGAGTTTAGTTTCGTATATACGCTTACTAGCTTTTCCATTTTTTTCATCGATCCAACATGTAGAACAGTTTGGATGTTTCTTGCCCATACGCATTTGCCCGCGAATATCTCTCATACTAGAACTGCTTATGATATCACTAAAGCTATGGTCAATTACGTTTAGCCGTTCACCATTATCTTCAATTTCTTCTTTTGCAATACAACAGCTACGTACTCTACCAGTAGTATGTATACTTGTATGTATCCATGGTAGAGGGCATTTTATATCATCCATCAACTATCTCCTATCTTATTATTATAAAAGTATGGAACAAACTCGGGCCATAATTTTTCCCAATTTTTTTCTCTGCGGTTATCTAAGACACGCAAAAATCCCAACGTATATAAGAATTTATTTAAGTCTGCTGGTTTTTCTTTCATAAACGAAATACACGTTTCTACCATTGGGGTCGTCAGTGCATTTCCCTTTTTACAATATATATTTAGTTTTTCTATATATGCGTCTTTTATTTCTTCGGGAAGATTTTGTATGTTAAACCCGGCGGGATTTGTTGCCATATTAAATGTTATACCATTAATATGTCTATGCAAATCTAACTTACATTCCAGTTCATTGGTTAAAATATCTAAGAACTCTGGCAATCTACCAATAGTTAGTGTAGTAACTGTGAGTTGTGGACGAATTATAATATCCGGATGTTCTAATACTCGTTTCCAATTACTAACAATATCAGTCCACACTGTACCATAACGTTGGTACTCTGCATATTCACCATATGTATCTATACTTGCTCTTATTTCAACATGCTTAAAATTTTTCCATAGATCAAATAAATCACGTTTCTTATATTTTAATGTGCTGAGATTGGTATTATAATCAAGTCTAATATTCTTAGCATAATCGTTTTCTATGAGATAATCCAACACTGTATAATGATACGGCGTGATCAATGGCTCGCCACCAGCAAAATAGACTGTATCCAAATCTTTACTAATGCTTTCTAACACTTCGGACTCTGTATTACTATCTATTTTTATAAATTTATTAATTCTTTTGTGTAGTCCAGGATCTAAGGCAGGTAAATCGTCATACCAACTACTACTCAACCCGTGATAACACATAACACACGCCATATTACAAGTATTACTACTCCGCACATCTAAGTATTTAATATTCATATCAGGGGTATTACTATCAGTGATACTAGAACCATAACGTTCATTTAGACTTGTACGTAAACTAGAACCGCTATGACTTTCTTGCATATAACAATGCTTACACGCATCCTGCTTTATTCCTGCACGTAAATTACTTCTGAATTTTTTAGCTGTATCACTATTCCATGCTTCTTTCAATGACATCTCATTAGTGTTTCCATAATTAATATCAAGTGCAGTACAACATGGGTGCATATCTCCATTTGGTTGTAGATAATAGTGAGACCACGGCGCGGCACATATCGCTTTATTATCTGTCATACCGTGTCCACCAAAGCCATAGTTCAAAGTCTAACTTATAGATATCTTCCAATCTATATTGTTCTTGTCTAATCTGGTCAAGTCTATCTTGATATCCTTTGCCATTCTTAAACTGTTGTTCGTGTGTGTCCGGAAACTGTTCTGCAAATGTCGGACGTTTCTTCATTTCATGTAGAGTGTTAATAAGTGTCTCTTGTTTTTGTGTACCACGTGGTTCCATATATGCTAACAACTCATCAATCTTTCTGTCAAGAATATGACGAGGCCACGCAAACGGTGACATAACAATATCAGCATGAAATGCAAACATAATTTTTGTTTCCATACGTACATCTAACTCTAGTGATAAATCAAACAAATCTTTTAATGAGAACATGCCCGGACCTGTGATAGTCAAGTCAAACAACATCTTGTGCTTGCCGCCAGGCGCTGCCAGTCCTTGCTTGAAGTTATCTAGCCATTCTTCCCATACAATACCTTTACGAATGAACTCTACGATATCTCCCGTGCCATCTATAGATGCACACATCAACCAATCTTTAAACTGTGGTAGATAGTCAAATAAATTCTTCCCTTTGAAGTCTACACGTGATAGATTAGAATTATAACGCAAATGACAGTTCTTTGCAGAACCATTGTTTACCATTTCTTCTAATGCCCACCAATGTATATCATACATAAGTGGTTCGCCGCCGACCCAATAGATTTCTTCTACTAAGCCGTCACTAATAGCTTTCTTAAATTCTGGTTCAGCAACATCTTTCTGAAACTTCTGCATCTTTTGTTTAACAGTGGGTTGCATAAAAGGTTGATTTTCAATTGACCATAGACCATGCTTCTTCTTTTCAGCTTCCCATGCACTTGATAATTGTTCTCCACACATGCGACATTTAAAGTTACATAGATTACTATAACGATAGTCAAACGAGATTGTAGGCATAGTTGTATACCCATCATCATCTGTTTTATCAAATGCTTCTTGTATCTTATCTTTAAACAGCACGCCAGTGAACCATTTGCGATACGAACTTAGTGATAGAGTGTCATCATTACACACATCACATTGTGGAATACGCTCTCCCGCCATTAGCTTCTTACGAATGTCACGCATGTAAGGAGAGTTCCAATGTTCTTCTAGTGTCATTGGATTAAAATCATCTGCATCAGTTTTAGAATCAGTTACTTCACCGTAACGTTCATCATTTGATGCATCAATATATTGCTTCTGGAATGAATGTTCTTCACGTGAAGCGCAACATAATCTACGCTCGCCTTGTGGCGAGATATATGTATGTGACCACGGAGCCATACAGAAGACTTTGTTTTCGCTTTCTTCTGCACAACTTGCATCCTCTTTCCATATAGGAATAATTTTATTTGTCATATTCTAGTACACCGTTCTCTGGATTTATTCTTCCATAATAGAAGTCATATTGTTCTAATATTTCTAATACTTCATCATAGTTTTTTATTAAGTTCTTCTTTTGCTCAAATGTCAACTGCTTTTTCATACCTAATGAATCATCTTCTGTATTAAATATAGTAGATAATTTCTCATAACACCAAAATCTACTATCGTATACACTGCTATACTGATCTACATAATTTTTATATAATATGGAACCTAGCTTATAAGATTGACATTTAAGATTAACTAATTCTTTATCAATATGTCGTTTTTCTCTCGTCAATACCATATTTTGGTTAACTATATAAGAATTATCTGTATATGCGATTAAATCACTTAGAATAGTATCTACAATATCAAGACGAAAGCAAAAATGTAAGTTACTAACATTCGTATCTCTAAAAAACCTTCCAGCATCATGTGAGTTAACTTTCCCACCGCTTATATTACTCCCACATGACAACTGATACTTCATACACCAATCTATATCGTTTAGTTTTTTAAGATTATATAAAAAATGCCCAAAGTATTGATTGTTTATTTCGGAAGAATATAACCGAGGATAAAAGACAAAATCAGGTGTACATAAATTTTGTGAAATCCAATTATATACAAGTGTACTGCCTGTCCTGGGAGGGAATATTACTAGATGATGTTTTTTCATACCTAGTCTACTTTTACTCCACCAAGTGAGTCTGACTCAGTATCCCAACCGCCAACTTTTATATTCTGTTCATGTTCATCATCCCCGCCTTCATATGATGCCACTGTAGCTGGATCAACTTGTCGCTGGCCATTTTCAAGAACAAATGTTTTAGTCTTAATCTGCTCCTCTGTTGGCACCTCAGCTTCAAGCGTCTTGTACCATTCAGCAATAGGACCAGGGAATGTCTCAACGAAGTTTTTATTTCTACGCACATCAAACTGTGAAAAGAATGCTTTGAAATCATTGTAAAGTTTATCTTGGTCTGCTGTATTCTTATGCGGAGTTTTAACAATATCAAGATAATCAATTAGACGTTGTACACTTGCCTGTTCACCGGTATTCATTTTTTCTGAATTTAAAAACAACCACGCAGATAACTTATCTTTATAGAATGTCTTAATCTTTTCAGGTAAAATTGCCGCACTTTGAAAAGAAGGGAAACGTAGAATATTTAAAGTCATCGTGGGCGCACGATTACCGTATTCCTTACGTAATTCAAGCATCTCATCCATAAAGTCTGTGATTGTGGTCAAGCACAACGAATTGATTGTCATCATCATATGCAATTTTGATACATTTGATTCTTTTAGAATGCGATGAATGTTAGCCATCCACTTATCATAGTCGAGACCATCACGGATGTACTCCGCTTGTTTCTTTGTCGCCTCCATTGAAGTGTAAATTTCAAAGTTAGGAACATGCCAAGACTTGTCAATTAGCTTATCTAGAACCTTAGGAGTTTCTGGTGATAGGTTAGAGTTAATAGCAAAACGCATATTACGCCCACGATCTGGATTCTGCTTAAACCATTCAAACAATTTCCAAGTACCCGTATGCATAATAGGCTCACCGCCTGTAATACGAATTTCTTCTAAGTTATCTGCTAAGTCACTTTCCCACCATTCATGAAACGCTTTAATGAACGGGTTATCTTCTGCTTTACGTGCGGCTGGTTCTGCCCATGGCGCTGTATCAACGAAATGACCACGACCATCAGACTGAATATTTTGATACGCACCATAGTCGTTAATATCTTTTACCCATGCTGTACTAAATGCTGGGTTACAGTATGTACATTTTAGATTACATGCTCTATCAAATGAGATTTCAAGTGTACGTAATAAAGCGTTTTGATCCCATGGCATTTCCATACTAGCATCAATATCTTCATCTTTAAAGATTTCAGTTTTGAATACACGGTCAGAGATATGGTCTTTGCCCATATCTTCCACTTTCCAACAATATTCACATTCTGCTGGGCGCTTGCCTTCTTGCATTTGCTTACGCATAAGTTTTTTATGCTTTGTATTGTGAATTGCAGATGGATTATCTTTCAATTCTTCAAGAGGAATCCAATGGCCTGGTGGGTGGTGACAACTCGCAGTCTGCCCGTGACCTAACCAAATAGTAGCGTTATACCATTTAGCAGCACAGTAGCTTTCACTCTTACTATCAATCATACGCTCTTTATATTGATGAAGGGTTTCGCCCTCCCAATGTCTACGTCTACTCATATTTTACCTCGTATTCTTCTTTGGCTTCATTCCAAAAGTCTGTCATTTCAGGGAATGTTTCTAAGAAATTTAGTCCCCTACGCTTATCATACTGTGTAAAGTATTCATAGAAACGAATTAACTTATCACTTAATTCTGCGTCACTCATATTTAGTCCTTCTTTTGCCCAAGCCAAATCACGCTCAAGTTTTAAGACTTCATAGTTCTTAAATCCAGTATACTTACGTCCATACAAATCATTTGGTAGAACATTTGCTTTCATGTAATCGATATTGCTTTGAATAGTATCAAGCATGATTGGATCTGCTAGTTGAATTGTCATCCAGTCTGGATAACGTAAGTAAGGAATATCAAACCAAACACGTTGACGTTTCTTGCGCACAAATTCTGGATGCTTAAATCCATTTCGGTCGGGAGGCTGAATAACTTTGTCTTCTTGATTTTCATACCCAAATTCTTCGCGCAACTTTAGAATCATATCTAAGAACCCACGTAAATTTGGTATACTAAGGAGAGTAAAAGTGTTAATAAATGAAATCTCTGTACCATCTGTTTCAGATAATACTCGACGGCAATTTTCATACATTGTATCAAAATCAAGACCATCACGAAGATATTCAGCCTGCTTCCCGACACTATCAACACTAACATATAAACTAAAATGCTTACATGCTGGTGCGACATACCAATGATTTCCGCTGTCAGGATTGAAACGTTCTGGATCTTCCCAGACGCGGACTTCTTCTAATTTCTGTATTTTCTCAATGAACTTATCCATTAACGCCGGTTGAGGAGGCGACATATTTGACGTAATGCTCAAGTCTAAGAATGCGTTTGGATTTTCATTGACATAATCTAATACTTTGAATGTATTCTTATCCATAAGAGGTTCACCACCTGTCATTCGGAATACTTTCAATTCGTTGTACACTTCTGGAAACCATTTCCAAAATGCTTCAATATAAGGATTATCTTTACGTGCTACTTCAAGTGGCATCATACCAGTCTTACGTAGATAATCAATATCATTATGCCCAGTACCGTTAGCAAATCTAAAGCCACCATGTTGCTTAACATCATCTTCCCATGCAGTAGATAGATGCGGAGAACAATAAGAACACTTTAGATTACATGCTTGATTGAAATTTACTTCAACGTATCGCGGAGTAATCTTGTGATCCCATGGATTGTTTACTACTTCATCCCATGCTTCTTTGACCCACCACTCACTTGAACGATAGTGTCTATCACTTAGACGACCACCTTCAGGTGCATTGGGTGCATCTTCTACATTCCAACAATACTGACAACCTTCGGGGCGTTTGCCCTCTAACATTTGCTTACGCTCTTGCATCTTAAATGTTGTATTGTGTAATGCACCTACATCTTTTTTCAATTCATCTAACGGAATAGCATGTGTAGGTGGATGATAACAACTATGTGTACGGCCTTGCGGCAGATGCAAACTTACTTGCAACCACTTTGCCATACACATAGATGGTGAAATAGAATTTAGCTTTTGACGTGTGCTTACTGCATCGTCATCATAATTTGACATTTAATGTCCGCTCCAACCAGTGGTCTTTTCTGTTGCTAATGGGTTCTTTACTCTTGGAGGATTTGAGTATACACGCTTGAAGAACGCTGCTACTTCTGGAGTTGGATCACATAGTTCCATACCAATCTTATCAACTAAGATATCACCGATACGCAAACATTCATCAAACAACTTATCATAGTCCCATTCTACTTTTGTGTTTTCGCATTTCATTTCACCGCCTTTAAATGGTGGGAATACTTCGTTTTCAAAATACTCTTTGAACCAATCATAGCTAGAAATGTTTTCTAGTACGAAATCAGGGTTAAGATTAATATCATAACAACCAAGACGTGCGCCGAATAATGCCCAGATACCGTTCTCTACGTCAGAACCAATGTTACACCATGTAATTAGACGCTCATAGTTCTTAGGCCAGATACGTTTCTTAAAGTCTTCTACTGGAACTTTCTTGCCTTCATCAAGTGACATTTTAGCACCTTCACGATACCCTGCACGAAATGCTTGGAACGGTGAGCCCGCATTATACACAAGTGAGTATACGTTGTTCATTTGAATGTAGTTCAAATCCCAACAGAAATCAACTTTCTTAGTTTCATCTTCTGCATTTTCATGTGTCTTCATATCAAGTACAAGTTGTACTGGCCAGCATTTAATACCACCATTGCCATATACTAATCCGTTAACAACGTTCTTTGCGCTCCATGAAATAACAGAGTTAGCTAGGTCAGTGCCTTCTGGAAACGTAAGTTCAATATCAAAGAACTTTTCATCTACGATGTTATCACCGTCAATAGTAATAAATCTATCTGTATCACTTTGTCTCGCACATTCTTTATGTGCATTGTCAAACCCTTTAACACCATCTACACGTTTTGCAAATGGGAACTTCTGTAGCAAGTCTGCCCAGTGTTTCTCTTTATTTGGTTCATCGTAACTTAGATAAAAGATATCTAGTTCACCAATTTCTAGTTTCATTCTTATGCTCTCCTTAACGAATAACTATCAAAATACTTACGAGTGTAAATACTTATATCGTATTTATAGTCGTAGTTAATTGTTACTTTTTCACCACTCAGCAAATCACTAAACTTAATCATTTGCATACTAATCAGGAACTCTGGTTTATCTTTGTGTGTAATAAAGAAAGGATGTGAATCAGTTCCAGCAACTACAACTGATTGGTTCTTGTCTACGTTTGAACGTGCTACTAGGCCATCACTTGCACTGATAACAACAGCATCGTCTGTCATTTCTATATTAATATCTGCACCATCAAGTTCTGTAATCTTTGTTATCTGATTTTCAGCACTACGTTGCTTAATATTAACTTTACGCTTTACAATATCATATATCAATGGATTGTCACTACGCTTTACAGTATAATCTGAAAACTTATATGTACCATCGATAAACGGAAGAATATCATCTAGTTCAAATATCGCATACATGTTATCAGTGTCATCTGTTCTTCCACTGATACTTGTTATGGTACCAGTGTCATCAAAGTATACATATCTGTTTGTTCTATTTTCTTCTAATGTACTTGTAATCATAACACTGCCTTTTCGTAAGTCGCAATCTTTTCTTGTGTCATCCATTCTTTCTGTACATAGTGTACTGGAAGGTTCTGAACAAAGTTACCGATACGAACTTCAAGATTGTCTGCTAATTCACTTGGGATACTCTTTGTCCAGATGTTATCAATCTTTGTTCTTTCAATATTCTGAACATGTGATTTCATATGAACGAATGTAGGAACATCCTTAATATCATAATCGCACACAACTTCTTCAATGTCAAGTAGTTTAATCGCAAGAGCATATGCCATATCAGCACTCATCCAATTCTGACCGATACCTTTAAGAAACTTATCGTAGTAAACATTCCAATGTGTCATAATAAGTTCAATCATACGGAAAAACTCATATGCAGGTTGTGTCTTTTTAAAATACGAAAAGTTGCTGTATACGTCTGGCAGTTCTAGTTCTGTAAACTTCTTACGATAGAAGTCATCTACTACATCTTCGCCGCGAAATGTTTTTACGTTTGTACAACACCATACGTCTTTAGTAGCTAGATAATCCCACCAATGATCCACGCTGTGTGTAAACACCATATCACTATCCAAGATAATCGTTTCATCAAACGGAGACATGTGAATGTACTTCCACTTATTATGAATCTTCCAATTATCTGTACCAGCATCATCATTCCAAGGAATATCTACAATGTGATCAAAGACTTTACGATGTTTATCTTGTACTAAACTCCTAGTATGTTCGTCTACACATACACAAATTGCGTTCTCTTGCTGTGTGGCTTTTAAACTAAGTGCTAGAGCGTATGTCATTTCTAGGTAGTCAAACTCATTATTATTCTGAGCAATTACAATGTAACCTTTACTCATAGTGTCTCTCCTAGTTCTAACATCGTATCAACATTACGTTCAATCGCACGTTTATTCATAATATGCAAATCTGTATTAGTAAAGCGTGACAATAAATGTTCTTCAATCGTTTCTGCTTTAGCACAATACATGATAACATCATTCGCACTATTTACCCTAAAGATATCATCTAAGTCAAACGAGTTGTTAAGATAGTCTATAGGAAGTGACGGCGCATTGAATGCTACATTGCCGTTTAACATATGCAATGCAATTGCAAATGCAAAATCGTTTCTAAACAGATTACCAGAGCAATTGTATAGAGCATAATAGTATTTGTAGTTGTACTTGATATGTGTGATTAGATTGAACAAGTTTTCTGCGAACTCGCTCTTTCTAAAGAAGAACACAGTCGCCCAACACATTGGAATAGTAAAATCATCAATATAGGAAACATTACCGCCATGTCTACCAGCAATGTCCCTATATTGATAATTAATCATGAAGTCATTCTCGCTTCCCCATACCTGGTCAAGCGTGTCACTCATTATAAAGTAATCACAGTCAATGACCAATGTTTCTTCATATGGTGAAAGTTCATATACTTCACTGCGTCCCATATTTTTAAAGGATGCATACTCAGGACTGTTCGCAGTATCTTTGAACAGTCTAGTATTCTCTGGCTGAAAGTTATCTGAAATAATAGTTCTATCAAAATATTGCTTGATTAGTTCCGGATGTTCATCTGCCGAGGCGCTATCTGTAACGAGACAAATTTCGTCAAATTCACTAAGATTTTTCCTAGCATAACCAGCACTTGCACATGCAATCTTCACATAATCAACGTAACCATTATTTCTTGCAAAAAGAATAATACCGCGCATTAGATTTCAAGTACCTTTTCAATCTTGCGTGAACTGCGCAATTTTTGATAGTCATTGTAGTACTCATTGATTACTTCGAAGTAAAGACTGCTAATATCTTCTAAAAACTTTTCAGTGTCATCAATTTGGATTGGAATATCATTCTTGTCCAATAAAATTAGACTTGTCTTACCAGATACAACAGCCATATTTACAAAAGCAATAAGCTCCTGTGATACGCGGAATGTACCACCATTGGTGCTGTGTGACAATAGGTTTTGTGTCTTGACTTTAAGATTATTCTTAGCCAAGTTAAATGTTTGCATTGTGTTTGAAAAGTCTAGTGCTTTAGCAAGACGTTCTTGTTCAGCACTAGAGGAATTGATAGTTTCGTTTGACATGGTTATTCTCCTAATATTACTTCTATTATATAGAAATATTAGAGAAATGTCAAGTGTTAAAGTTCAGAAATATGAGAATATGTCGGAGTTGGAGTAACAACACCTAATCCAGATACATCATTATCATCTGCACGTTGTTGATCAATCGTTACAGTAAGTGTGCCTTCTGTATAGTCAGTGCCTGTCCAAGAGCCGCCACCGTCATTTGTCCATGTACCTGTATCAGATACGTGACCATCATTGTATTCAATCTTAACATCAACTGCTGAACCGTTTGTTCTCGCATACACATTAAGTTGGTTTTGTACATAATCACCAGTGCCACCTTTTGTATACACAAGCGCATATGTTGCAGTTAGACCAGTAAATCCTCCACCCGGAGTACCAACACTTGCTGAACTTTCTGTAGAATTATTTGATAATTTAACAGTTGCAATATCTGTTAATAAATCCGCCCATGCATCACTTTGTGCATGTGATATATCATAACCTGTTAATTCAGTTGATATACGAATTTCACTACCTGAGTTAAAGAAGTTACGCATTGCATCTGTATCTGAGAATGTAGTTTTGAATTCGTAATTTTGTGGGTTATTTGAATTATCCCAATGATTGCCTGTTGATCCAGGATCTACGAATGTCTTTGATGACGAAATTTTGTTTGTCTCAAGCGTCATCAAAGAGATGTCGTAGTTTAGTTTATTAGCACGAACACTAGAAATATCATTTTCTAGGTCTGGAATTATTTTAATAATTTTGTTTGGCGCTGGGAAATCAACATCGCTAGTACTGGTTGGAATATTAATAGCTGTTGATTGGTGTTGAGCGGCGAACTTAATAGATGTTAATAGTTCATCCCAATTCGCCGCTCTTACTTTTGAACCAGCAGTCACAAGAGTTACCAGTAGCTGTGATTGGCCATAACCCGAATCACCTGCCCCTAATCCAACAATCTCATTAATATCATTTGCGAAACCGTTGAAATCAGATGCCCTGATTTTGCCTCCCAGATAGTAACTTTGTGGTGCCATTTAATTTGTCCTCAGTGTATTATTCTTTTATTATAATGTATTTGTTACTGTACATGTTGGGTTAGTTAATGACACTGAACCACTTGCATTCGATAATTTCAGTGAAGAAACATTTACAGTTGATGTGCCTGGTACGCTATCTGCACCAGTCCATGACCATGCACCGCCATAACCAGAGCCTGAACCAGAACGTGCAACGTGTGCGTCTACTAGACGTACTGTGATGTAAAGGTCTGAACCAGAAATGTAAGCTGAAATATCTGCATAGTTCGATGAATAATCACCGTCGTCTGCATACTCACGTTTTACATAAGCATTTGATGATGTTAAGTCCGAGTACTTCTTACGTGTTGATGTATCAATGTTAGTTGAATCTGTTGCACGAAGTGAGAAACGATATGTTCCCATTTCACTTGTAAGTTGTTCCCATGAAGTACCTTGTTGGTTACCTGATGTATCATTGTGTGACATTGAAACGCGAATTTCACCGCCAGCAGCGAACCAGGCATGCATATTAGTTGTTGAACCGAAAGCTACTTTCGTTACTGTATCACGTGTGCCGTTCCAGTTTAAAACAGTTTGCGTTGTTTCTGTTGCAGTTGTTGTGTCCCAACCCGATGAATAGCTCCATGGTGAGTTGAAACGTGTATTAATATCACTTTCAAATGTTGCTGCTGCGCCCGCATAGTGTGACCATGCAACAACTGTACCTGCATTTACTGCTGTAAATGGGTTTGTAATATTATAATAGTTTGAAATTTTTGCTGCCGCCGAGTAAAGTGAATCGAAGTATGCGTCATCGATTAAATCACCTGTACCTGGGTTAGCAGCGATTGAGTGACCTTGATTGTAACCGCCTGCTACACCTGTTCCGTTAAGAATAGTGTTCATTTTGGTACGTAGGCTTGCAAATGGATCATTTGCATTAATTGTATCTCCTACAGCCATATTTTTGCTCCTAAGTTGACTAGTCGTTTAGTTGGCTTACGCCTTTAAAAACCAAGAAAGATTTTCCGGATTCTTTCTTAATTAATTTGTATTGTAACCGTATAATCGATTACGATTGTTCTATTCGCCGATAGTAACACTGGATGGAAAGTCACGTGTGTTAGCATCAATGTTTTATCCTCGTCCAAATCCGACCAATCGTTTGTATCAGTAATCAAATTGCCAGATAGTAGTGCAATTTCATCAAATGTAAAAGTATCTGATACTGTTGAATCGTTTTCTGGAACTGTTTCGTTATTCATATCAGCATATTGCTGATGATCCATTTCTACTCTAAAATTAATCTTTGATGTATTATCAGGAACAATTTCGCCCTCTCCCATGTCTTGGCCTGGGAAGTAAACTGTATTCTCTGTTCTTTGTTGATAAGTTTTAGCGTATAATGTTGAATTACTTGAAGTAATAGGTAGTTGGTCGTAAATACCAAATACTCTAGGAGAGCGATATGAAAGTGTTGTAGTTGAACTACTACCACCGTTACCGAATGCCATCCAATTTACAAAAGGTGCAGTGCCGCCAGCATTCACATCAACTGCGGATCCCGCTAATGCACTTGCAAGTACATATGCCATATTACCTGGGTGAATGGCATTTCTCTTTTGTACAAGAATGTCACCACTATCTTTATCAAAGATTTTAAGTGTGCCGATAACTTGTGATTTAATATCTTCGTTAAACATTCGTATCTCTCTTTTCAAATTCTAAGTATATTTATCATTTTACCTTAGATGTCTTTTATTATGTGTCCTCATGAGAATAAATCTGATCAGGTGCACCCAATACATAAATTGTATTGCCATTATCTACACTTGTAGCAACGCCATTGTACACCCCACGCTCTGAAATTCTCAGATTATTTGTAGATTTGCTATCATACACCATAAACTCTACGTTTCCATTTGCATCCTCGACTGCAACTAAACGTATAGTTTTAGATTTTGCCGCTTTGAATTTAGATGCTTGGTTAACAACTAGAGTTTCGCCATCGAATGATGAAATTGTACCACTGTCTGTTACCGGAATATGATATCCTCTTCCAAATTTATCATACACGTAAAACTCTTTTCTGTCAAGTGTCGTCCTTGTCTCATCTGTAAATGTATCTACTGTTACGATTGAAGCATCTCTCGCTGATGCAATAAATTCACCAGTATCAAATCCATCTGCACTGTATGTATATTCAATATCATTGCGTAAGAACTTACCGCCCAGATACTCGCCGTCTACAAGTGGTTCAAATAAACTTGTATCTGCTACTTCTTCATCGCCGCCATCGATCCCATTAAGTTCAAATCTACTGTGTTCACCAAAGAACTTAGTGATATGCATATGATGTAATGCATCAACTGTTAAATCTGCGGTTTCATCTGTAGGATAAATGCGCTCTGTTGTTCTAATCTTTGTGTGATATGGTTTTGTTTCCATAACATAATCAATTGTATCCTGATATGTATCACGCTGATAGATAGCATATTGACGTAATGGCTTATTAAACATTGTTAAGTCGATATAACTAGTCTTGAATATCCATTCCGGATGTGTTCTTTCTGTGTACATATATTCAATCATATCAAAGAATATTGTTTTAATTTCAGAAACTTCTGCATACTTATAAATCATATTCATTAGTTCATGCAATTGTACACTAAGCTGATTTGCAGTTAGACGCACAGTTTCTGGAACTGTTAACTCTGTAATACTGAAATCTAAATCAAGAACTGAATTAGTTTTGTGTACTAATCTAATTTCGCCGTTGACTGGGAAATAGTACTCATCACCATCTGGAAGTTCGACTTTGAATGATGACACTCCACTGTTATATAGTGCAATCATATCAATGTTACGAGTACGTGATAGATATTCAAATGTATCAATAGTTTCGTATTCTTCTGTATGATACCAGTTAGTTGTTGCAAATACGCCGTGATTTAATGCAATGTAGTCGTTGTACATTGGGAAGTCAGTTGCAATCATTCTCTTGGACAATGTATAAAGAACAGTACTTGCAAAGTTATCTCTAGCGTCTGTGGTATTTGCAAACCAACTATCGTATTCCGAAACATGATACACACGTACCACGTCATCTTCTAGTATATCTACTGCTGAAAGTATTGTCACTTCATCAACGTTAATAACGAAATCATTATTTGATACGATTACATTATTGACTGTGACTACGATATCATTATGTGTCAGTGAATTATCACCAATCCAATCATATGAGAATGCCGCACCAGTAGGAGTTATATCTGTCGCTGATACTTCAAACTGTTCATAGTGAGAAATTTCACTATTCGCAATAGAATTCTTAAAGTCTTGTAAGAATATATCTTCTAATGGTGCGCTTGATTTACGTGAAACTAGTTCCCAATCAGTGTGATGTGTCTCTCTATTATCATCTACATTATACTCAATTGAATATGTAATCGTATCTGATGTTAATATATTCGCATTATTAGAAACGATAACAGTATCAACATCTACTGGGAAGAATTTGTTTACAGTTGTCGGCGAAGCAATCATCATTGAAATTTCTTCAACCGAGAACTCTTTTGCATATCTTGCTTCATCGCCAGTTGCAATCCAGTAGTAATACTTCGTTACAGTTTTATTTTTGATGCTATCGAAATATGTTTCCGTATTGAATTGTGAAACTCCGTCTGGAAGTTTTTCACTTGTTACCCACTGCTTCACTACTACTTCTGATCCTGGCACAATCTTGCCCCAGAAACGTTTTGCATAATCAATATCGATGTTACCATTTGCATCACCATAATCGTCATATCTATAATAACGTGTTAGATTAGTATCCCACCAGATTTTACCCAATGATTGTGACAGCCACAAATCGCTATTCAGCGTAACATCATATTTTGCAGGATCATTCCAGTCTACATAGTCAATATCTTTAGCAATCGAACCTGCAATCTTAAAGTTGATTGGGTCAAACAACTGATAATCATAGAACTCGTCGCCAGACTTTGCAACTATGCGATTTACGTAGTCTGTGTTTATTGGCTTAGCACGTCTGTTTAAAATATGAAGTGTGCCATATTCGTCACGGTTAAGAACTGCCCAGCCCGAATTTAAATATTCGTCTGCCCAAATTAAACTTGTATAGTTTAGTCCAAGTTCTGAATAGAACTCATCGAAATCATCACCATTGTATCTAGTAGTAAAGCGAACAGACTTCCAGCGCATAACTTTGAAGTCTGCGTTACTGGTAACACTTGTATATTCATTTGATAATCCAATCTTACCAAGCATCGCTTGCGTTGTACCAGAGAATGTCATTGTGTTATTTTCACTTGTGAAAATCATTCTACCGTCACTTGAAATATTAACTGTAACATTATCAGACGCATCGTTGATTTGTTCTTGGAACTCTGCTGCGCTAGAACTTAATGTATTTGTATTGCTATAAGTTCCTACTGCTATTCCTAAGTCATTCCACGCATTACCAGTGATATCACTTAGAACGATACTACTCTCATCACTTGCGATTAGAACACGTCTGTCAAATTCTTGTGCTGATGTTCCCGACAAGTCACTTAGTGCTGAATTCAAGTCTGAAATAATACTATCAATAGAATTAACTTCTACTGATGTTTGTGAAAATCCAATACGCAACATCGATCCTGGCGTAGACACATTTTCTTCAATAATTATGTTAGCTGAATTTGAAGATATTTTTAATCTACCAACTACAACTGATGCACTAATATTAGGAATATTAAGCGAATTTATTTGTTGTGCAACACTAGACGCCGTTGGGTTAGAATTAGTCTCAAATGTATTTGATGGGAATCCTAAGTCATTAAACGCTGAACCAGATAACGTAAGTTCATCTTCGTCTGTTTCAATAATTAATATATCACCCGATATGTATGAATCTAAGTATGTTAATGAATTTAAGTCATCTGCTAAATTTGCAAGTTTACTCTCAATGATAGAACTAGAACCAAAGCCAATGTCAAGCAATGCATTACCTGTCATCGTAAGCTGTGCTGTAGAACTAGTAAGCACAACAAAATTAGAAACGTCAATTGAAGCAGTCACTGGTGCGCCGGTTGAATTTATTTCATCAATGATATCCTGAGTGTTTAAAAACTGTGCTACTGGTTGTGCTACAAGTTCAACTGTTATATCCACAAGGCCATCTTGGTCTACATCAGGAGTTAACGGATCACCGTCATCATCTACTTGTCCATCTGCGATGGGAGTATTGAATGTAATTACATCGTTTGCGTATGTGTATGCACTAGTGGTTAATACGTATGGCGTAGCTACTCCGTTGTCTACTGTAATATCACCCGGTAAAAAGTTAGTCATATCAGTTGTAAGAGTTATACTATTAACATCGGTTGCGACCCCTGTTTGTATTTCCTCACTATCCGAACCAGTTACCGGTGCAGGAACTTCAAAGTTAACTGTTACACCGTTGATTCTAATTTGCTTTGTTTCCGTAATTGTAGGATTCACAATCGAACTAACAACTTCGATATCTCTAATTGTAACAGTATCATTATTTCCATTAGAATCTATAACTAAAGTCTCACCAGTGGTTAAATCTGTTGTTACCGTTGCAGTACTTTCTGCACGTATACTTTGAGTAGCACTGTAGTCGATGGTAATTGTTTCGCCATTAATATCAATCTTATCACCTGCTAAACTTGCTACAGTCTGTGTTGCTGTTGCATTAGTTCCGCTAAATGTCACAAGTGTATTTGTATTTGCAATTAGACCATCATCTCCGTACACAACGATACGAACTTGTTCGCCTTCACTTACAATTGGGTCTGCTGTAGCAGTACTACCACCAATAGATATACCTGTACTTGTTCCACCTGTTCCTGGCACATATGTAAATATTTCGCCGTCGATAACAAGAGTATCACCAGAAAGAATAGTAGGGTTAGAAACATAACCAATCGCTTCAACTCCAATGGAACCTGATGTTGGAATATAAACTGAGTTGTCTGTTGTCGTATCAATCTCAACAATAAGTGGTTCATATGTTTGGTCAAAAACTAAGTATTCATAAACAGTAAGATCATTTGATACACGTGTTCCGTCACTCACAAGATAATAGTTGCCTTGGATTTCTGGGTCTACGTTACCATTAATGATTTTAAGATAAACTGTTTCACTTGTACTAACTTCATTTGTTAGCGCAACTTTCAATTGACCATCAGATGTTTCGCTGATAAAGTTAATTTCAGCAACTTCACTAAGTCTCTTAACATCCCAATCACGTTCTTCATCAAATCTTACCCATGCAAGGTCACCTTCATAGTATGGAAGTGTAGAAGTTTCCAGTGTATCTGAATCTTGCACAACATAATTTACGTCTGATGGGTCAACATAGCCAGCAGTTTTGATTGCTACTCGTTTACCAAACTCAACTGTTGGCATTTTATTATCCATATTAAAGTGGACAACATGTGGGTCGCTTACGATATCAATTGTATTGACTTTAGAAGAAATTGATAGATTATTATCAAGTTTACCATAGTCAGCAATCTTAATGGCCCATATATCACGGTGCTTCAAGTCTTCAAAGTTAGAATTGAAGTTAATAATTCTATTGATACTTGAAACTGTAGATTTACCAGCTAAGAACCCTTTGTAGAATTCTAACTGAGACTCACGCTCTACGCCATGATTAGTAAGATATGTTCTTGGCGAATATCCAATTTGATTTGATTTTAGGTTGTTGATGTTCTTTAGACTTTGGTCTACGATTGTATCTCTGTAGTAACGTGTCTCGCCTACCATTGTTTCTAAGTTAGGAACAAGTTCATTCTCATATACAATGTAACCATCTGCTGCAAGTGTGCCATCCCAATCTGTTGTTCTGTTACAATCTACAATCATACGTAGGTTTCTGTTATGTGAGAATGGATCATAAATTACATCACCGTAACTGTCTACTCTATCAACAACAAATGCTTGTTCGATATCTGCTACATCAAGTTTAATACCGTAAACTGGTGTCGTACTTTCCCAAGTAATCTTTGAACCATCTGAATTAAATTTAATGTCTGTGTCTGGAAGTTGTCTACCATTTTCATCTACTACACGATAGTAGTTCTTATTTGTTTCTCTACCTACAGTTGCAACACCGTAAGGAGCTTCAAATGAACCGCTTAATAATATAGGAGTTAGTGTAATGAAATCGCCTGGTTGATGTACTTCTGCACTCCAGTCTAAGAATTTCTCTAACAGTCTTTCAAAGTCAACAACACGATTGTCTTCATCTACATCCGTAAAGTCCCAACCGATTGCTTTAAGATACGCTTGATATCCTACCATTAAATGTGCTACTTCATCACGTGTACTAAGAATGTCACCGTAGTTATAAGTTTTAATTTGGTCAAGTAAAGTTTCACGGTAGCCATTAGCTTCTACTTTGTTTACTCTAGGCCATTCTGGAAGTAGCTTCCAGTTTTTAATATCATTGTCGAATAGTGAACTAGCTGTGTGATTTGATAATGAAACATACGGCTTATTATTGTAAACTGTATAACTATCTTGTCTGTAGTACTCGCCACTCGTCCAAACATTGATATTAGCTTGATCACCATCTGTTGACCATACTTTTCGCTTGCTTGTCTTATCCCAATCTAAAGTAAAGAACATCGGATTGTAATCATCATAACCGTGAATACGATAGCCAAACTCACGTGTCTTAGGCTGTGATATCAATGTCCACATCGCATAATCAAACTTTATTGAGTTTGCAGTTTCTTTTGCACTCTCACCAGTTGTTTTACGTTTATAATATTTGTGGTCGTATGGGTTTAGGACAATGTCTCCTGCATTATATGTTGCAGTAGAATTCATATTGTATGTTGGGTATGCTACATCTGTAGAAACTTTTTCAACCACGATTGCAGAAAAACTTTCTGAACGATTAGGCTCACCAGCATGTACAAATAAGTCGTAATTGTCACTAGGAATGTCGGTATAGCGACTATTAGACAGTCCCGAATTTTCTGATAGTAGTTTGAAGTTATTAACAAACCCACCTAGCTTTGAACCTAATTTAAATTCATATTGCTCACGCTGCGCTGTGATAGAAGACGTACTGAAGCCTTCACGTTCATGATAGTATGAAATGATATTATCTACTTGTGTCGCATAGTTATCTAGCACTTCAAACGGCTTAGTCAAAATCATTAGTAAGAATTCTGCAAATGCATATTCACTACTGCGTCTCCATGCCATCTCAACAGGAGATCCGTCTCCGAATTCCCAATCTTGATCCATAGTTGAAATTTCTGCGGTTGTGATTGCTCCGCTGAAAAACAAATCATTCATAGTAGCAATCTGACCGTAACTATCTACTGGTACTGGCCAGTCTTTGATGTATGCGGCTTTTAGATTTTCCCAAAATGAAATTTGAGTGTAGTCATTACCGTGCAATGCATCAAAGTTATCTGGCTTTTGTGATAGACCAACTGCTACCCACGGCTCAACTACTGGATTATCTGTACCATATACATATTGCATAATGCCACGCCAATGCCCGGGTGATTGCTCGTTAATAGAACGATAGTTCCATGTCTTCCAGTTGTCCGGATCAAATGTATCATTGTATAGATTATCTATATTGTTTCTAATCATCCACTTCTTAAAGAATGGATACTGTATATATTTTTTCTCTGCGATTGAATATTCGACTGTTGCATCACGGTATATACCGTAATCAAAATGATTAATAATGTTATCTGATACAGATGGGGCAAGTCTATTGTATATGAGAGTTTCGAATTCTAATAGAATGTCATCTGTTCTATCGCCCCATGCTGGAGTAACAGAACCATCGTGTCCTACAATCATTTCAGTTGTAGGAGTGTATTCAATATCAGTTACACGTCTCGGAACATATAAAGCATTGATATCTAACTTAGTTGAACTAGGTGGGATGAATGTGTCAGCAAGTTTTTCAAAATATCTTATCTGTATGCTGTCAGTTGCTTGCGCTGTATATTCAGTAAATACTACTTCGCTACCTTGAAGTTCATAATCTGTAATATTCTTTTGTAGAACACCGTTAAGATACACAGAAAGTTTTTCTGTATCAATAACGTCTGCAATCATGTTATCTGGGATCGGTTGAAAACGAGAACCAACAGCAATATCAATTTCGCCTAATGTATAGTGACTTAGATTGTTACCGAAATTAACCATACCAGTTCCGTCAAATACACTAATACTTGAACGTTTTGCTAGAGATATTTCTGCAATTGCTTGTTCTAAAATTTCGGTTGTCGTTTTTGTATCACTGCTAGTATCTTCTAGTATATCTCTTACAACGGTTACTAATTTATTTTTATAATTGCTATAAGCTGATGCTAAGAATTCAACAGACTTAACTGGATCATAGTCATCGCGTGTTACTGCAAAATATGCTTTCTTAATATCGATAGAATTACGAACTAACACACTGCCCAAATTATTGAAGCGTGTCTTATCTGTGTTATCACCAATCTGTCTATAATTGTTTACACCATTCGCTTCGCCAGTTAGTCCATCTGTCGTTTCAATCAATCTAATCATATGTTCATAGACTGTTGAGTATGTCATTTCTTTAAGATTGTGATATTCATTATCTGTGTTGTATTCGATTGCTGGATCAATACGCTGCCATACAAAATCACCATCTACTACAACATTATCGGCGGTAGCATAATCAATATATACATAACCTTCTACTGTACTATCAAATTCGACCGCACTGTTTGAATATGTATAGTTACCGATTTGTTTGATACCATCTACATATACATCAATGTCATTTGCACTTAGTGCTGGTTGTGTAAGTTCTACACGATCCACTTCACCAGTGCCAACTTCATGGCGTAAGTTTCTGTAATTGAAATCACATTCAGTATACAAGTCAACGAATGAACCGTCAAGTTCAAACTTTATTCCTTGTGGCAAATCTATTCTGAATACATATTCACTATGATAATCTCCAGCTTTAACTTTAGGGGCAAATCCCAATTCAATGTCAAGTGGATAGTTATCATTTCTAACATACTCAAAAATACTGTAAGTATTATCGCCATCGTCTGATAAGAATTTAGGGACTTCCCATTCTGTTACACTAGCATTTGCAATTGTTAGTCTTGCATCAAATTCAATAATAGGACGAGTAGCTTGTTCGATATATTGTTTGTTGTCGCTCGTAATGAACTCACGAATTTCATCATAGTGGTACCATGCGTTGTTCTCGCCCCACCAGTTACCAGTAGTTTTTTCAATAGTGACGTAATGTTTATTTTCGCTGTCTTGTGATCCGTTTACAAAGAATCCAGGACGTACCCAATAATATAAACTCCAGTTTGCAAACTTGTCTGCATCAATCGGTAAACTAACTGTAAAAGATGTTGACTTAAACAATCTTCTGTGATCATTTGTTAACATACCTTTATTGAACATTGCATTTAGCAAGTCATCATAATATATGTTATCGTTTATCTGAGTATTTGAGAATACAGGTTCTAGTCCATAATTGTCACGCTGAAACAAATGTTCAGGGAAAGACATATAAACATCTTTGTCACTGTAAATACCTTTCTCTTTTCTACCAAGGAATGCTTTTTCTTTTTGCATTGATCCTTTAGAGAACGCACGTTCTAGTGTAGCATCAAAGATACTTTCTAGTTCACTATTGCGTAAGTGTGCTGGGAGAAAGTTATATATTTTATTCGCCATTCTTATTCACCTGTTAATTCATTGTCTGCGATTGATGAAATTATTTTTACATCTTTTGATGTTACTACGCTCAAGAAAATCTCATGCGGTTCACAATTAATACTTAGCAAGTTCTTAAAATCATTTCCTGAATATTTTGGAGTAATCACAACACTTGAAATATAATCTGAAAGTTCTTGGTGCAGATATGCTGCTAGTTCAGAGAAGTAGAATTGATCCCCAAAATCCCAGTTGTCTAAATTAAAATATTCATTAACTTTTTTAGCAACTACACTTTTAATTTCGCTGTTAGTGTACGCAGTGCCACGTTTAGCAATAACTTTAAATACTGCTTGATTTTTTGCATCTGCATATTCACCAAATAACATTTTAAACTTTACCGGGATATAACTTACGTGATCACCGATAGCTGCCTTGTCTTCAATAGATTCCATAATCTTGCGAAGTTCAAAATTGTTAGGAGATGCTGGGATAACATCACTGAACCCATTAGCAATCCACTTGTTGATGTTTCTAACGTAATCTGACGTAAGAACATACATATCAATGATGTTGCTTGTACTCGGGTCAATTCTCTTATCTACATCGGCATAATGATCCCAACGGAAACTCATGAATGGGTCTTCTACGTAACTGCGTCCTTCTACTACTCTATAATCAGTTCCTCTATAGTTTATTTTAGTACCGTTAGAATCAGCTTCGAAATTCTCAGTGAATACTCCTGATATTTTTCTTTTCCAAACTTCATTTACTTCGTCATACCACATGATAGTTTGCTTCGGCAAAGTACTAGAATCCTGAGAAGATATAACGTTTGATGAAACTCTTTCAAACCTAATATCATTTTCAATATAACTTTCAAGCACAATATATGACTTTTCAATTTCACTGTCAAATATATTTGTAATTCCAAATGGATTTTTTTGATTATCTGCGTGGAGCAACTTAACTTTTTTATTATCAATGTATCCTGATTCGGTTATATAATTGTCATAAACATAAGAAGAAACATCTTTATATGTTTTTGTTTTTTCTGCAATTTGATTGTATACTTCTACTTCTGCTTCTACTCTGACTCGGAATAAATTCAAATCGATGGCATCGGCGCCTGCTTTATAAACATCTATCATGGATCCAACTACAGGATCAACAGTCCAGAAAATAATTTTATAATTGTTACCGTCAGATACTAGTTCACAATGATCCATGCTTATTACATTATCTAGTTCATCTTTTAATACTATATTACTAGAATTAATAATTTCAGTAGTAATGAAGTTTATTTCACCGTATGGAAATTGTTTCCATCTAACATCTAAATCCTGTGAATTAATAATAAATCCAGCTGTTGATAACATATTTGGGAATTCAAATATATAATTGCTACCATTAAATGTAGTAGTGAACTCTGATTGTACTCCGATCATCGGATAAACGGCGCTATCAATATCTTCCCCATCAGGTAGTTCATTTACATCAACCCATACAAACTTTTCGTTATCTGCGGCACTACTAAAATATGAAGTTGATGGTGAACCTTTAAATCCATCTTCTGATAAATCAACAGAAGAATATGTCGTGAACGATACTTCTGCATTTGCGGTATTTCCACTGTCTTCCGTTATTACTACAGCACTAACATTTGAATAATTAATTTCTGTACTTTCAGACGAATCTGCATTCTGTTCTATAATTTCAACACCGCCGATAATTGAACTAGTATCATCAATTGAATAGCAAACCTCGTAATCCGGAAGTTCGCCGATTATCGGAATTTCCCCATTTATATCTAAGTTTGGATCAATAGGATACTCAATACCTGAAGGCGAAACCAAATAATGCTGTGTACTTCTATGTCTTATAATACCGGAATCTGGATTGATAAATTCTAAAGTTTGTGCTGCGCCAGTGAATTTAAAACTTGTACAAAATGAAGCTGTTTCAGTTTCTTCATCTAGAACAATGTCCTTTAAGGAACAGCCACTCGTTATAGTAGTATAATCAGTTGTCATTTCAGATGTTACAGTAGTGTCCGCATCTAAATCATAATAATTAATCAGAACCTGATCTCTTTCTGCTAAATTAGTTTCATTGTCAACGACCATTACATCATTGCCATAATAGAATTTAACTTGGTCGTTACTTTCAAATACAATTTTCTTACCAGTGAAACTCACTGAATATTCTGCTTCGTTATCTCTGATGCCAGGATTATATGATAGTTCTAAGAATACATCTGTTCCAGGAACAAGGTTAGTAGTCTCATCGTGTATTTCCCATCCCCACTTCACTCCATCGAATACATATTTGATAATGAATGATGACACTGATAGGTCTTCGATTTTTTGAGATTTAATCGTTGCGATTTCAGTATCTTCGAAACGTGTTCTATAACCTCTAACAATAGCTTCTATCTGTCCTGATAATTCTGGAATAATATCTGTAACTTCAAAGTTATTGAGGTTAGATACTGGTGAACTCGAACTATAATTCATTCTTGTCCAATACTCTGTTCCGCTATCACCAACAAGTTTAACAAAGTCACCAGAGCGTATACCATTAATCATAGTAATACGAGGAACAATAACTTTAGGGTCTGTTGGGTCGATATCAAACATCTCTGGTGCTAGAGTTAAATCAATAACCGCGTCAGTGTTTGTTTTGTTTGCAGAATAGAAAAGATTTACTAAACTTGGGTGTCTAATTGCTTTTGCAATTTCGTTTCTAATAAAATCAGTAGCGTTACCATTCTGTCGGTTGAAACGTAAGTTCATTGTAACAGCATCATCGTCCATATACACAGAACCATCTGTACCAGTAATACTGATATTAGAATGATGTCCTGTAACATCGTCCATTTCAAAGTAACGTGAATTACCTGCGTATGTTGTGTTTACTGCTTTTACTTTTGATACGATATTTGAACCTAGTGATAGCGGAAGAACGTTATAGTCTTGTGCGTTCACCATTCTATCTTGTGCATAATATGAGCGTGGCGCAATGCGTCTTACACTTGTGTATGATTCTGCCGCAAAGTTTTCAGAGAAGTCACGGGTAGACGATAGAGTAAGAACTAAGCGATAGTTCTTGTTGTCTGCGCCGGTGTATGGAATAGAAATTGTTTTTTCTTTAACGTCATTTCTGTCTACTCTATAGTTTTCATTATCTGTTACACGATACCAAACACGATAGTTGCCAGTTGCGGCATTACCAAATACACCATCGCCATAATGCAATTCAATTGCATTGTTATTGATTGTGTTAACGCTTACGATATCACCGTTGCCGTTACGAAGTGAATTATAGACCGCTGTTTCTCTTGTATCGTTGTCTACTTTTGTTACACTAGATGAATATGTGTTAGTATTATCTACACGTTGTACCCAAACATCGGTGTTTGAAATATTATTAGTCGCAACTGTTTCGATAAGATTTGAGATTTTTGTGCTGTATGAAAAGTTTTCAAACTGCAAAGTACCAGTCTTTGCATAAACAAAGAAGCCTGTTCTATCACTTGCTGGTCCTAGATTGTCATTTCTGTTTACGATTGTAAACTTCTTTGTTTCAATTGGCTCTGCTTCAAGAATTTTATCATCTGTGAATGCAGTACGCACTGCTTCAAATCTTCTATTCTTACCAGAGACTGGAGCTTCAAAAGAAAATGATACTGCACGTGACGCATCTGTTTCATTAAGTTCATAGAGATAATTCTCAACACCAGCAACTACCATACTTGCCATTGGGTCTTGAATTTTTGAAGATGATGTAAGCGCGGCATTGATAACGTCAATAAAGTTTTCATACCAGTCAGTATTGTTAGAGTCATTCCAATTGATTGTGCGATTGGCTAGAGAGTTACCTTCGTTATCTGCAATTGGTTGATCTGTTGTAATACTTGTAATTTTTAAGAAGCCACGTGCGTTTGTCGGACGTGTCTTATTATATCCCAACGTCTTAGCCATACGTAGAACACTTTCACGGCGTTCTGCTGTATCTAAGAAGTTTTCACGTGTGTTCATATCAAGTCTAAATGACAATGAATGTCCTAGATATGCAACCAAATCTAAAATTGCAATAAATTCTGAACTTGCGATAAAGTCATTAAACTTATCTGGGTATGTTGTCGCAACATAATCAACTAGTGCGGCTCTGATAGTATCAAAGTCGTATGCTTTTAAACTTACATTTGTAAACGCTGTATAAACTGCTGTCCAGCTTTCACTTGCAAATAAATTGTCAACTCTTTCTTGACTCATGTTATTCTCTCTCTAAATCTATTTGTAGGATCACAGGTTCATCTTCGTTTACGATTGATACTGTAAGTTCTACGTTTATGGTATGGTCTGTATCTGACACATCAATATTATCTAAGTTAACTCTAGGGTCTTCGTCAATAATTGCTGTGATATCTTCTTCAATAATATCTTTGATTGCAGGAGTTAACGGTTCGAATATTAGTTCATGAATAATGCTACCATATGTAGGCATCATTACACGCTCGCCTTTGCGAGTCATAATATGGTTCATCAAGTCTTCAATAACAAGGTCTTTGCCTGTTAAGACATGATTAATAGCATTTTTATTCTTTGTGCTAAAACCTGAAAATCTAATATTGTTCATGTTATTCTCTCTGTAGTTATTCGATTAAGAGTATTTATCAACGTATAAACTACGAACATAAATATATACATGAATATAGGGATAGTAGGATCAAGTTTTTCAGTAGGATGCCATCATAATCCAAAGACAGGTGAGAACAATCTTGCTGCTCCATTTGAGTCATGGTTAGTGAAATATCTACCAGAATACTCATATTATAATAGCGCATGTTCTGGCAAGGGAACTGAATTATACCTTGACAAAATCGTGTACTTGAAAGAAAAACATGATGTAGATTTCATTTTGATGGAACTCGTAAATAATCGTTCTATGCTTAATGTAAAATCACAAGATTACGACTTGACAAATGTATCAAGCGATGTATATAAAGATAGTGCATCTATCTGGGAACATGTGCGAGGCATCACACAACCAATCAACTATGATACGTTTGGATCAAAACGAGAATTTGATATTTGGAAACGTGTACAAGAACAAATAGCATATAATGAAAATGCATTTGAGTTTTGGGGTATTTTAGATTGTCAACAAGCAATAAAACTGTGTAAGATGTTGAACATAGGTGTTATTACTTGGCAAAAATCATTTGATTTTAGAGAACACATAGATACTGATGTTAAATTCGATGAATACCCAAACGCACACGAATATTACATAAGTAGATACAGTGAAGAAGAAATTCTATGCGACCATGTACACTTCAATGACACCATCAATGAAGAAATGATACGTGATTTTATAGTACCAGCGATAAAAAGTAAAATTAACGCTTGACAACAGAATAAATTACTACTATACTATTAACATAATGATTAGGAGACTCGAAATGGGTAAAATGAAAGAGATTGCAATGCAAGAAGAACAAATGGAACTGTTCGCACTGGATGGGATAGACTACTCAGAATATGATGTGAACGTAGATTTTGAATTTGTAGAAACAGAGTATGATGGGTTCAAAGTTGACTCAATGATTTCATTCGATGAGTTTAATACAGAAGTTTCACCAATTGATGTAACATATGATTACTCAGATGTGTATTCACGTGACTGGATTATGTGGGAGGAAACAAAGCCCTTGACATCAACAAGTGAAACTGATATATTACGCAATGAGATCGCTGACCTAACAAAGTCACTTTACGCACAATATGAACGTGTGAAAGAACTTCTGGAAGAGAACGATTCTCTTAAAGCACAAATCGAAAATATGTCAACTACAAAAGTTTACACTAACACAAGGAAGTTTTAATGCCAAATCTAGTCCCAATGGTCGTTGACCAGTCAGCTAATGGTGAGCGAAGTTATGATATCTTTTCACGTCTTCTTAAAGAACGTGTAATTTTCTTAACTGGAGAAGTTAACGACTATCAAGCAGACTTGCTTTGCGCACAGTTGTTGTTCTTAGAAGCAGAAAATCCAGATAAAGATATTCACTTCTATATCAATTCACCGGGCGGCGCTGTGACCTCAGGTCTTGCTATCTATGACACAATGCAGTTCATCAAGCCAGATGTATCTACAACTGTTATTGGACAAGCATGTTCTATGGGTTCATTTCTAGCACAAGCTGGTGCGTCAGGTAAACGTTATGTTCTACCGAACTCTCGTACAATGGTACATCGTGTTAGCTCAGGTACTCGAGGCACTGGTGGGTCTGTTTATGTACAGGAACTTGAAATGGAAGATAATATTCGTCACTTCGAGGAATCAAAGAATATCAATAAACGATTGACTGAATTATATGTAAAGCACAATACTGCTGGAAAAACATTTGAAGAACTTTCAGAAACTATGAAGTTCGATACATTCTTAACTGCTGAACAAGCTGTAGAGTACGGTCTAGCAGATATGATGATTGAGGAGCGCCCAGCTTAAAAGCCAGGAACATAACTCCATATTTTAGCACTTCTAATTTTTATGGCGGCAAGGTATTCATCTACTTTGCCGCTATTTCTTTTTATATTAGTTTGCATTTCATCTGTAATATCATACCAACGTTTCATGTTAATTAGTTCAATGACCGAACTAGTTTCAATTTTGTCAACTCCGATATAGTAAAAATAATGCAATAGTGCATCGAACTGTGTTTGTGATAATGGTTCTCTAACAAATTGTTCTAGAACATTACCGATGTTTCTTAGTTGTCTCTCTAATATAAGTCTTGCAGACGCAGGTGAAATAGTACCTTGTGTTATGTCGATACGTTTCGATGCAACAGTTATATAACCGTACTTTATTTCTACATCACTAATCTGATACCCATAGCCTATTTTACCATCTGTTATTTTTAACAATGGTTCACTGTTATTGATAATAACATCTTTGCTCATTTTAGAAAAAATCAAATCTGTGACCGGGTAAGTTACCACACGTACATGCGATAATATATACTTTGGTATATCAAAATCGTAACCAATACCCAAGTACGTTCCATTAGGTGTTACAACATGTAGTGGTAGTTGAATATAATTTAGCAGTGAGCCTTTTTTCTTATCATATATCATGCCATAATAGTCCTTAACCAACTCGGAGCGCCAGCAGATTTACTACCTGTGCCCCAATATCTTGCAGAAGCTACTGGTATTGTAGCACCAGGAGATATATCAACGTGCATGCCTACTCCGTCCATATAGCCAGCGCCAGCTCCAATAGATAGCGCACCTGCACTTCTTGCCGCTTGAGCAAATTGTGCCGCTAGTGTAGTGTCACGTGTCATACTTATTCTTCTTCCGCCCCTACCTTCATACAACCAAACATCTGCCGCGTACCCGTGGTCATGTCTATTTGATCCAACTGTACCTGTAGTATGATCTTGACCTCCAGAGAAAATAACAACATGTAAGTTTGTTGCGTTTGCTGCTGATAGTAGAATTCTTTCAAGTGCTGGTACAACTTTAAGTCTACGAGTCGCGCCTTGGTTTCTATATTCAAGTGAGCCACCTTCTCCATCATCGATAACATCTTCGATATCGGCTACGTCAAGTTGTTCTTCTGCACTATTCGGGTTAGGGGCAATTTCTGATGCTGAACTTCCTGGTTGGGCTCCTGCACTAGGTGGGACATTATTACGTGTCATTGGTTCATGTGATGGTAGGGACGAAACAATACTATCATCTAATTGCGTGCTTTCTAGATTCTGAATATCAGCATGTGATATTGTAGTCATACCTGGTGATTGTGCTGCTTGTGGACCATTAAGATGTAACGTACCGCCCGTAGAAACATACATGTTACTTCTTACTTTAGTATGATTTGATCCAGCACTATCATAGAATTGTGAGCCGCCACTCTTTAAATGTATCTGGTCGGCAGTGTTTAGGTGATAATCATTGCCTGCTTTTATGTGTACATTCTCTCCAGCTTCCATATTGATGTTCTTATCAGCGCGGATATTAAAGTCTTTTTCTGCTCTCATTGAGATAGAACCTTGAGCGTACACCATTATCTCACCAGTTGCACCAATTTCTACCCAACCCGAACCACTTGAGTTAATCATATAGATTGTATCGTTTGTACCGTCTAGAATAATACTTGCACCCGAACCTGTTTGTAATCTAATTTGATTTGGGTGAACTGTGCCATCTGGCGCAACAGATCCATCATCCATTGTTAGTGCATTGTTGCCCGGTGTTTTCATACCAAACACTTTAGAGTGTTGTGGGTTTTCATAACTTGCGTCACGCTGGGGTGATGCAGTACTTTGACCTCTAACACTGTCGGCGTATATACCTTGCTGTGCTACATTAACATTTCTATCACTATTTTCTATTTCATCTTCTGCGTTTTCATTTCTCTCTTTAACTGATGCAGGAGTTGATTTAGCTGATGGCACATCCTTGTATACACCAGCGCCTTGGCCTGTGCCATCATCTTGTGCTTGTCCGGAAGCACCGCCTGCCACAACATCAGGAACTTCCTGCGCTACTGCAAACCAGTAACCTCTAGATAATTCACCGTTGTCTGCAAAGAAAACCATAATAGAAACGCCAGCATCTGATGGTGTTGCGAACATACCATACGAGCCGCCGCCATTACTACCGCCGAACGGTGCGGCATATTGGAAGTACATTGGTTCTTTTGGTGTTCCGCCTAATTTAGGAACATATGCACTAACTCTACCTCTACCTTCTGGGTCTTTTTCGCCAGTAGTAATAGCGATAAAAATACCACTTTCAATATTCGATAGCACGGGAGATTGTCCGTGCTTGCGTTCACGTTTTAAAGCTCCCGCTAGACTGTTTGAATTCTGGTTACTTAATGACATATTTTATTCCCCTTGCCCTTCTAATAATACGAAACCGTTTAATCCTATATCTACTTCAAGTTTTTTAGTACCCTCTACTTGCGAATTTATAGTATCTACGGTTGTAACAAGCGGAAGTTCGTTAGCAATCTTATTTCTAATATCAGATAAATTACCCACATTCCACTGAATATACCTCGGATCATCCGCTGTAATTACCTCTCCCTCTTGTAACGGTGTGGTGTCTATCCCGTAACGTTGTGCAAGCTCAGGATTATCAAAGCTCGAATACAACTCAGTTTCATATGTGCCTATTAAAGGATTATCATCAACTACAGTAACAGTAACATACTCGCCTTTTCTAAAATCATTCCAATTATTTTCTGCCAATTCGTATTGTGCCAAATGCTCATCTGTTATTTCAAACTCATCATTTTCACTTAAATAATCTATTGGCAGCGAAAATCCATCTGATGGTTTAGTTGGAAGAACTGACATATCTTTCATAATATTTACATTACCGTTATTATCTACTATCACTCTATCTGCGATAGGAGTAGAGTGTGCGTTATCTAGATTTGAAATATTCTCTAGCACAGTAGTATCATTTTGTATTTCTAATTGTTCTTTATCTTCTGCCTCTTTTTGGGTCCAACTCCATTCGCTGTCACCACCTGATAATCTGTCATTATATATTCTGATAGATTTATCTAACTCATCATTTATAATTTTTAACTTTGCTTCGTTTCGAATAGGGTCATTATTCGCAATCTCATCAATCTCATCATAAGCATCTGATAAATTTTCATAATGACGTTTTTCATCGTCTGACAAATCATTATAACTACCACCTGCCTCTGCAATCATCTGAGTTTGTGCATCTTGTATTCTCGCCTGCATAATTTCTTCTCTAGGAGTTTTAAGTGGAGTTGATGCTACTTCCTCTATAGTTGGGGCTACTTCAATTGCTGGTTGTGTTTTAAGAACATACGGACTATCAATTGAATCTAATAAGTCTGCTTGGTTCTGAGGCAGACTATCAATATATTTTCTAACTTTGATTCCATTGCGTGTAGCCGCAGCGTCTTTGTATCCACTAACCACATCTTCAGGTAAATCTAATGCTTCTAATTGTTCTATATTATAATCTACTACAGGAGGAGTAGATGATGTGTAAGTCTCAGTAGATAATAATGGCAACGTACCGTCTAGCATCATATTGCTATTTTCTAATAATATCAGTGATGGCGGAGTATCATAAACACTTACAGGATCTATTGAAGAAGTCATATGACCAGATACATCTGCTGCAATCTCATCTGCGCTGTGGAAGTTTTGGTCATTGAGTGTTTGTACTTCTTCCATGACATTAAATACCGCATCATCACTAATTTGCGTTGGTGTTACAATTGTATCTGGATCTTCGTATACGTTCTTTAACATTGCGATTGCTTCAGGAGAAACATTTTCACCATTGTCTACTAATTCTTGTAATACTGAACTTACTTCTTCTGGATTACCGTACGAATCTGAAATAGTTTTATTAGCTGATTCTATACCAGATAAAGCATCGTTGGAACCATATGCCGCTGCCATGCTTGCTTGATTAATAAGAGAAGCATATCTTGCACTATCACTAGCACTAGGGAATGGGCTATCTGCTATCTTACCTGCGAGAGTTGATATACTTCCTGAAATAGAACTAAATGCGTTGTTAGCAAATAACCTAGGATCTCCGCCTCTGCCACTGCCAATACTATTCCCAATACCGTCTCCTAGATCAATAGTTGATCCTCCAGTTCCGTTACCGCCATCGCCAATCTGGTCTCTGCCTCTAGGATCAAATAATCCGGGTACAAGGGACCTGAACCCAGAACCGTCGTTTGCAGTACCTACTTGTTGTCCCATAACAGTTTCTTCATCTAAGTCAACAGATGATGTACTAAAGAATGGGTTAACTGGTAAGAAACTATCTGGTACTGGTATTCTAATCATATCAAGTTGCTGAACAAACTGTCCATTACTAAACGAACTTGTTACATTTCTAACTGCATATAACATTGTTACTAGATTTGCTATCTTTGTGTTGTCATTTTCGTCTACGCCTGCCGCTTTGTTACTTACAATAGTAACATAATTCGCACCATTAATAGATGTTGGATGACTGCGATATGTATCTATAGCATTACTGTTACCAAATAATTCTTTGGCAGTCTTAGGAGTCAAGTATGTGTCGATCCAATACGGGTCACCTTTGATAGTTAATTTTAGCTGTTCCATACTGATGTCCATATTTACAGCCTCGTAAAACTTTTCTTTTGCTAGGTCAACTTCTTTCTCATTAGACGAAGTATAAATTCTTATATTATTCTTTTCTGTCAGATACGGTAGAATCCCACGTTTGAATATCACTGGGTTAACCAATAATGCTTCTACAATATCTTCTAACTGTTGAGTAGTTAAAGTTGATATTAAATCATCGCCTAATTCTTCCATAATAATTTGATTACTATTACTTAACTGTCCGGCAATTCCAGAGAAGTTTTCAGATATATCGCTCACTTGTGAATTCGTGTATGCTGAGAAATTAGCACCAAGTGCTTGCATCGTAACTTTGTCAACTTGTCCTTCAATCTCACGCAATGAAGTATCTACTGTGTTAACTCTATTTCCCGCAGAGTTATAGCGTTCCAATAACTTATTATATTTTTCACGTTCTTCGCTTGTTGTATTCAGAATATCAGGGTCATACTGTTGTGCCGCTTGTAATTGTGCTTGTAGCGGTTTATCACGTAGTGCTTCTGCGGTTTGTCTAGCAATTTCTGGAGGGACTCCTCGTGCAAGTAATTCGTCTTGCTGACCAATAACGATTGCATTAGTTAATTCTTCACTGGAATTTTCTACTTGTGAACGTATAGAATCTAAATTCTTATTCGCTGCCGTCCTGTCGCCTTCTAGTATAGACAATTGTGATTGTAGTTCTTCTAATTTTGCTTTCGCACGAGGATTTAAATCTTGTATAATTTGTTCGTTACCTTCAATGAAGCGTTGCGCAAATGCGTCATCTTTTGGTAAGTTATATGCTTTAATCAGTTGTCGATTTAAACTGATGTTCAAATCTAAGATTTGATCGTTAAGTCCAGTATACTGGTAATAATATATCTTCTTACATTGCTGTCTATCAAAAATCTCTTTTACCATTTTAGCAGAGTTTGTTATCTTATTTGCATTATCATAATTGTTCTGTACTACGATTTGGTTCTTAGTCGTAATGAAATATTTTACATTATGCCCAGCTTCCCCACTTAGTGGATTTAATCCGTTTGGTTTAGGAGAAGCGTCTGGCAAGATAGAAACTGTCTTAGTAAACGTATCTTTTTCAGTAGTAAGTTCAGTTCTGATATCAATAGACTGAATACATATATCATACAATACATCTATAACGCTTAATCCGGAAGTTATAACTCCAGTTTGTTGTGATATATTAACCGAACCAGTTCTAGTTGCAACTTGATTTCTTGCTGCACCACCGACATTGGGTTCGTCTCCATTCATCTTAGATTCGCCAAATTCAGTCATAAAGTCATTATCAAATTCAAATTCGTATGTGTGAATATACTGATTCTCGGCGGCATTGTCTGTACTGAAATCATTCTTTTGTATATTTTCATTTAACTTTGAAAAGAATTCTTCTATCGTTTCTTTTAATGTTTCTTTAATATCAAACTCAAAATTATGTTGGATAAGGTTAACACTACGACTAACTGCATAGTCTGGCGTAATAGTACCGTCGATTGTAGTAATAGTTCCTCTAGCATCTGTACTGGATGGAACATCGCCTACATTTGAAATAACGAATGGGAAAACTTTAGTTAGATTTTGATTTTCACTTCTGATAGTGACACCATCATCACTGTAACCTTTAAAGTTTACCTTTAAGAAATACTTTGCCTCTGCGATACTTGCGTACCCTGAAAGTAATGCGGCGTTCATGAGATTATCATTTAAACTTGTGTTACCAACTTGAACAATAGAGAATGATAATTTTGTTGCAGTGCCAGCTAGTCTAGACACACTACTCGAACCTGCACCCAAAGATTGTATTTCTAAATCTTGAATATTAAATTCTGTTGTTACACCTGTTTCTGCAATAGTAATATACTGAATATCACTGCCTGGCCAACTGTTTGAAATAATAGAATCCAAATCTTGCGCTTCATTCATTAAAAACTCAACTGCATCCTGTTGCTTAACAACAAACAATTCTAAGTGATAGGTATAGTTTTGATATTCATCAAGTGCATTTTCCCACCACTCTCCTGCATTTTCCATTTGAGTTACAATATCACTTAGACTTCCTGCTGTATTAAAGTTTGTCCCTGGTTCTGCATTTGGCAAAGGAGCATCACTTCCACCAGTACCAGACGTTGATCCTGGGCCACTGTATTGTGGTGGGGGAGCAGTACGGGTCGTAGGAGCTTCACCGCCAGTAAATATTGCATATTCTGCATTTCGTCTGTCTACAAGTCCGGGAACAGTCTCACCACTGGCTTTGTTGTATAATAACATAGCTT
>OAPQ01000002.1_pt1 | contig 53476 bp, 76 predicted proteins | sample 1498871 | NCBI WGS metagenome assembly OAPQ01 (sample SAMEA3275646, study PRJEB22092) | marine metagenome | biome: ENVO: 01000023; feature: ENVO: 00002042; material: ENVO: 00002149 | collected 2014-06-21T11:10:00+00 | depth 0 m
CATGTAATACCATAGCACATAAAATTGTCAATGCGCTTATGTATTTTATATATTTAGTATACTTCATATTATATCAAAATAATGGCACAAAGTCAAGAACCTTGTGCCATTAAATTTATTTACTTAACTAAGTTTTCTTTGAAGACTGAGTTTAGACCCAATGCTTCTGTGTTAAACTTAACAAGATTACGTAGAGCCGCTTCTGTGATGAATGTCATCAGTGTGTCACGGTGTGCATTACCTTCTGCACCGATCTTCCAGTCATAGTTGCCAACTTTCTTAGCGATAATTGCTGTCGCTTCTGGGTCAGCTGCCATTGCTGTAAGTGCCGCTTGTAGACGTTCAGCATTTGGGTTACCTGCGTTTACCCATAGTGCTTTTTGTAGACCATCACGGAATGATTTTACTAGTTTGTATGCATCATACAAATCACCACTTGGTGCCACACCCCAACGCTGTTCGAAAAGAATTTCAAACTGATAGCCTGGGTAGTTTGGATCATCTGCGTGTGAACCGTCTGCTTGTAGAATACCATGATGGAACCAAAGTTCTGCATTATCATTGCCTGCTACGTGCTTCTTATACGCCGCTGGGTTTTCACGTGTGCCATTTAGTTCGCCACGTTTGAATGCTAGACGGCGTTCACCACCTGACATACCTGGTACCCATGTTACGTTATCTTTGAAACATGTTGCATATTCGTCTACTGTTTTGTCTGGACCACAAATAAGCATTGTCATTGCGAATGCTTCTGGTACCATACCTGAACCTGCTGCAAATGATGGGTTATCCATATCTGCGCCAATACGCTTACCTGCAATGATGTTCAAGTTCATCGCACCAATTGACTCATACTCACCATAGTTGTAGTCAACTTCTTCTTGTAGAAATGCTACGCCGTTACCACCATGTGATACCATGATAACTTTATCATCGCCACGCATTTCATTGTGCCACTTGTTGAAGCCAGGAATATCACGTGCTCCTGGATAATGCTTGATTACGATTTTCTCGCCCAAGAATTTTTCTAGTTGTCCTGCAACGATTTCTGCCCATACAGAAGTACCACCACCTGGTTTCTGAGGAACAATCATTGTGTAATCTGCTAGTGCAGATGTAGCCATACCCACGGTTAGGGTTGCTGTTAGAAGTAGTTTTTTAAACATTCGTTTTCTCCATTTATGTTATTGCAGATTTATAGTTGTTGTTATTCACTGCTCAAACTGTTACTACTGTTGATTTAGAACCCTTTGATACTATCTCATGAGTCCTCTCGCTTGTCCATCCAGTTACTTGAAGCATAGGACGATTGTCCCAGCCCATGTTACAAGTGGCATGCGGGATATCACGCCACTCCCAAGTAATACATTCACCGCGCTTCCACTGATGCCAATTTGTATTACCCAATTGAAATACTTGACCATGTTTCCAATCGTCAAGCATCACAACAAATCTGCGCATAAGTTCTGGATTCTTATCCGCTTTAATCTCTTTATAGCTGTTGCCGCGTTCTTTACGCCCTGCGAAGTTATCAATATGCCAGTTCAACATTTGGCCGGTACGCTGGTTATGAAACTTGATAGTCGCATCTTCTAACCCAAAGTAGTCAGCAATCTTACGAAACACTTCAAAGTCTTCTGCTTTTGCACGTTGAAAGACTTCCATCTTTGGATCTGCACCAGCTTTCAACAAATCCATTTCTTCTGCATCTGCACTATACATGCGTTTCTTTTTTTCTTCTGGTGCTCGACTGTAGTTGTTTCGAGAGGCCCATGTTGAATCTACTACTCGGTCTAAACATCTCTCTACTGCAAATCCCCACTCTCCGTCAAATGTGCATACTTCTTGGTAATCTTTACTGTTCTCAATAGAAGGATCAAAATGCCATTCACTTTGCGACTTCGTAAATTCCCATCGTGAACCATTCCAGTTCTCATATTTGTTATTCATAAATGGACCTTTTTTCATTATGCGTACTCCAACTTTCCTCTTCTTAAAATTCCCCAAACAAATACAACAATAATAAGTGCGCATAGTCCTAGAAAAATTGGTCTGTCTAGTAATCTATCTACATTATACAATGTAGTCATCTGTATTGTTAGTGATTCTACTCTATCTGATAGAATAAAAGCCATAAGCATTGCTGGTCTAGAGAATTTATATTTCTTTGCTAACAATCCAATAACTGTCATGATTGCTAGTATTACGTAATCTTCCCATCCACCTGTATATTGCACACATGCCCAGACGATAAATGCTACAAGTAATGGGAAATAATATTTGTATGGAATGTAAGCAATCATTGCAATATAACGTGTAAACACAATGCATAGAATACCTACAATCACTGTTGCCCACATAAAGCCGAATGTAAGACTATCAAAGAACTTATCATCTGCGGCTAAATCAATTGTACCAAGTTCAAAATCAAGATACATGAATAGTCCCATCAACACTGCGGCGAAACTTGCGCCCGGGATACCAAATAGAACTGTTGGTATCATTGATGTTGCTTTTTGTGCATTGTTTGAACCTTCAGGCCCAATGACACCTTTGATATTACCATTACCAAACTTTTCATCTGGGTGAGCGGCTACTGTCGAACCGTATGCCATCCAGTCACTCATTGCGCCGCCTAGTCCCGGTAGAAGTCCGATGAATGCACCGATGAACCCGCCGCGTAAAGCATCCCACTTGTTTTCCCAAACTGCACGAACACCATCAATCGTTTGTTGTTTCTGGTCTTGCTTTTCAACTTGTGCTGTTCGTGTGCCTCTGCGTAGTCCTGCAATAATCTCTGGAAAAGCAAATAAGCCTGCTACTACTGGCATCAACTGTAGACCATCGCCTAGATAATCCCAACCCATTGTCCAACGATCACCGTTAGTATATGGATCAGTACCGATATACCCTAAGCATAGACCAATCACAATAGCAATTGTACTGCGTACCCACCACTTGCTACTGATAAATCCAACTGTAGCAAGAGCAAGCATAGTGAATGCCCATAGTTCTGGGATACCAAATATCATCATCAACTGTGCATACCAAGGGAGTAGTGCAAATGTAAGTGTACCCCATAATAGTCCGTTGATTGTTGAAGTTGTTACTGCCGCTGTGATAGCGTATGTCGCTTTGCCTTGTAGAGCAAGTGGGAAACCGTCTACCATTGTAGCGGCGGCGCTATTAGCACCTGGAATACCTAGAAGTACTCCTGTAAATGTATCGCCTGTTGTGCTTGCAGCAACAACTGCCATACAAAAGATGACCCCAAGATAGGGATCACCAGAAAAATATCCGATAAATGAAAATAATGCGACTAAGCCTGTTGTGGCTCCTGCGCTTGGAATGATACCAATGACTAGACCGTACAAGGTTCCAGCGATTAGTACTGCAATCTGTTCTAACAATGTGTGTCCTCTTCGAAGGCTCTGAGCTTTATTGTTGTTGTTATTCGCTCAATTATGTATGAAGTTATTTATCTCTTATAATTTACCATCAACATTATCCCAAATTTTTTGTACTTGTGAGTACAATTCTGGGAATGTAGTTATAAAGTCTTGCTTGCGTAACTTATCTAAATCTTTATTGAACTGTGTAAATGCTACCATTTCTCTTACGCTACCCTGAGGCGAAACGCTCAATCGGTCTATAACTTTTTCAATTAAGAACTTATATGATTTTAAATTTATATCAGCAATAGTTTCTTTGAATTCTGTAAGTTCAGAAATTAGCTCATCCTTCACAAGCAAATTCTTAATATCAATGTTTGAAGGGAATGTTGTAACGTTCCAAGAACAATTAGTAAAGTGTTCAGGTTTATTCGAGAATTTCTCACGTAGTTCTAAGAACCAAGTTACCATCTCTTTTAAATTAAATATGTTGTATACTGAAATTGTAGGAGCAAAGTTAATCTGTACGTTATCAGGATTATCATTTTCATACTGTAACCATCTTATTGCAGATTGTTCTACTGTGTCCCACTTAGAATTATGACGAACATATTCCTGCACATCGTGTGTTCCGTCGATACTTAACCAAATACCAATTCTTTTGAATTTGTTGAGTCTCTCTAGCAAATGGCTCTTTGGGACAAAACTAGAGTTAGTAAAAATCTCTACCGTCATTTTGTCTGAAACCCCACTCGCAATAATCATATCTAAGAATGACAAGAAATCAGGGTGCAACATAGGCTCCCCGCCTGTAATCTTTAATTTAACTACGTTTAGGAATTCTTCTGGTTTCCATTGTTTATTAACATTGTGTCTTTGCTCTGCCATTCCACGGTCGTGATAATGCTTTGATAGTATCTTTTCATCTTTGATCCAGCTCGTACTGAGACCACTGCCGCAGGTTCTACATGCTAGATTACAATAATTACCAAAAGTTATCTCTAGGTTAGTAACAACCGGATCTTTACCTACATAATCGTCGTAGTCGCCCCATGTATTAATTTCGCCAGTCCGCATACTGCTACCACCAGAATGTTCTTCTTTATAGCATGACGCACACCCTGGCACTTTTTCACCGACTAACATAGATTTTCTAATAGCCTGTAGACGGACTGATGAACGCAGAGTATCATCTAGTGTGTCATAATCTTTTAGTTTGTTATTATCGATGTAGTCATCGTTAAATCTACAGCACGGTTTATGTCCACCGTCTGGGTTGATATAAAGATGATTAAATGGTAAGGGACAAAACGTTTTACTCATTGATTGATCCAATATCAAGGTTGTAACTAATTGCAAGATGTCCGTTTTTATCCTTTACATCATGGTCAACTGATATATCTGAAATTGACACTACGTCTGAATTAGTAATGAATCTATCTAGATTGAATGGATCTTCTCTAGTTGTATTATAGAAAGTGTCAATACTGTCTAAGAGAGACCTGAACTTATATTTCTCTAGCAGTGTACTAAGTTCTTCGTCATCAGGTGATAGGTGAAAATCACCAACAATTATATGCGGAGTATCCTCACACTGCTTTAGTATAAATTCTATATCTTGTAATGTCTGTGACTTAGATATCGGAAACTCTCCGCTGTTGTTAGCAAAACACGGAAGAACATTAACTAATCCTACCCCACCGACAATAGTTGTTTTCATAGCAACACCACCTTGCCAATAATCTTCAACTGCACAACAATGTTGTTTGTTTGGTAATGCTATTGCATCCATACCTTGTAGTGTACAAGAGTCTCTCTTTCTTCCGATTGATAGAGAAAGATCCCCACATCCAGGTACGCTATTTTCTATATAGAAGCGACCTTCTGCTACATTGCACAATTCTTTGTACTTACTTTCTGGGAATCTTTGTAGTAGAAACAGGTCTTTGTTATCGGCATTTCTATCAAAATACTCCCATCCATGGCGAAGGTTATCAGTATTATACTGTAGGACTTTTAACGTAATCATGGTTGTAATTTTTTCCACTCGTCATTGATATATACATCTAACCAAGGAAATAGCACTGTATGGTCTGTGCCTCGCCGCTTATCAAATTCTCTAAGTTCTTTTTGCAAATTGCGTACTAATTTAAGATTACCTTTAGAATAATCTATAAATTTTTCTAATCCAAGAAGTATTCCCTTTAAGTCACGTTCTCTTCCATTGTCTTCGGACAACTGAGTATACATTTTCCTAAAATCTTCTGCAAAAAACCCACGTTTGAAAATACTGGGTGCCATAGTACTTGGGTCAAAACACAAGTTGAAAGTTAATAATAAATCTCTGGTTTCTTTCCATTTTATCCACTTAGTAACTAAATCAGGCATAGTCCCTATTGACATGCCGGTTATTGTACCGTGAATTTCTAATTCAATGCTCTTGAAGTCATTTAACAATATATTGAAGTTACGTTCCCAGTCACTCATGTTTAATCCGGTACGGATGTATTCTTGTTGTGGTCCCCAACAATCTAGACTACAGACTATATTTATTTCTTTTAGCTTATTGTTTAGTTTCAGATTTTGGAATCTTTCTAGTAAATTACGAAATTTCTTTTCAGGAACTTTAAGGTTTGAGAAGATGGTAACTTCTAGTTCACTCAGGTCATCTTTTCTTTCAAAAAACTCTAAGTTTTGAATTAGTTCATCCTGGAAGAAAGGTTCGCCGCCTAATATATGATACTTTTTTAGTTTTACCGCGTTTTCTTCAAACCAATCCCAAAATGCCTTCAGTCTGTCTTCGTATGTATCCGATTGTTTGGCATTTATTTCTTCAATCTTAAAGAACTTATCACGTGTGAATTCTGGAAACTTTTTTGCCTCATTCTCTAGTACACTACTGTACTCTGGTTTACAGTACACGCATCCTAAGTTACAAAGATTTGTAAAATACATTTCTAAAATTGTAGGGAACACACTAGTTGGTACTGGATCTGTATCACTCCTATTAAGTAATTCTTCTGGAGTATAGTGCTGATTTCTTCTACTGTTGTTGAATTCTAACCTATCACTTATGCCGCCTGCTTTTTCAATATCTCTACAATATTCACAACCATTACCCGGCCATTGGTTTTTAAGCATTTTTTTTCTAGCTTGTCTTTTTGCAGGAGTGTTATGAAATTCTGAAAATGTATCTGCTGTGAAGCGATCTCTATCTACACGGTGGCAAGAATTAGTTTCCGCCGCAGTTAAATTTACGGTGCTCCATCCCCATTTATAACCACATGCAGGATCTGCCAATCTAGTAGATTCATGCCAAAGAGTCTTCTTCATTCTTAATCAGCCGCTTCCATGGTAACTGATAAGGTATAGCTATTTGCTCTACTAACTCGTACAGTTTCTTCAATTTTCTGTTCAGCAATTTCCATATTATACATACCTACGATTGCCTTTTCTTCAAGATGAATCTTATTAGCTAAATCAGCCGAAGTTTGTTCATCATGTCTATATATTTCCATAAGTAAGTCAATGACAAAATCAAAAGGAGTTGTATCATCATTATGCATTAACACATAGTATCTTTTTGGTTCATCAAACGTAGTGATTGAATCAGTTTGAACAATACTACGTGTTTCTTCTTGCGACTGTACGGTCATCCTAATTACCTTTTCATTTTATTATCTTGAATATACAATATTTATCATATGATGTCAATACTACACGCCCATTTTTTCTGAAAATAATACAATATCTTTTGCAGGACCAACATCGCACGGTAGTCCCCCATGCGCGTTGATATAATCTTCTAGTACTGCTTTGTACCAAAGTTGACTATTGTGGTGTGCTTTCTTGTTAAACTTAGAAATGCCAGCAGAACTACCGTCCATAGTCATTAGCGCACGTGCGCTTTCACGTTGCAGTGTTCTTAAATCTAATTCGTCTAGATTAATATCCATTTTTTTATTCCTGTGATAAATAGTAGTACACACTAACAGAGAAGTTAGGTGTATCATGATACATAATTAACATTATATAATAGGAGGCCACCTATGTCAATTAAAAAAAGAACTAAGGTTCTATACCCACATATTGTAAAAGAGTACGATAGTATCGACCAGTTCATTTCAGAAAATGAATATCAAGATATTTACGCAGTAGTTCGTGCAGAAATCGCGGCGGCTGGCATCGATCTTTCAGACGAAGCACAATATAAAGAGTCTCTTTCAGACGACGGTTTTGAAGTAGTAGCTACAGTTGTATTCCCTGACGAAGCAACTTGGAATACATATGTAGAAGGATGCGGAGAACACCCATCACTACGTAAACCAATCTTTGAAGAAAACTCAGAAGACCACATTATCTAATATTACTAGGTAGACTATTACAAAAAGGGGAGTTAAACTCCCCTTTTTTTACCTGTTGTTCAATTCACGTAGCTTACGTACCCAACGTTGCCGTCCTGCCTTTTTAGCTGAACGTTTCTTAGCACTAGGCTTTTCAAAATGTCCGCGGTCACGAAATTCTTGTACAATGCCTTCTTCAACGCATTTCTTTTTGAACTTACGCATCGCTCGTTCAATTTGTCCATTCTTTACATCTACTGTTAGACCCGACTTCGCATATCTATCAGTATCATTTCCTTTAATATAATGATTACTCATCTTTTGTTATTACACCTATGATTCTGTTTCCATTTAGTTTGAGAGGTGCATCAAACTTAAAATTGTTAAGATGCTGATCTACTTGCACCTTGAAGAACTCCAGCACGTCTGTTGCTTTAGAGTTTTCCCGTCCTCTCATTTGGATTGTTAGTTTAACTTTTGCACCCTTATCAATAAATTTTTGTGCCTGCTTCATTTTGTTTAGCAAGTCATGTTCACCGATAGCGGGTCGGAATTTTACCTCTTTCACATCAACGACATTAGCACGGGCTACTCTAGCCTGTTCTTTTTCTCGTTTTTTAAGTTCGTAGTTATATTTATTCAAACTAACGATTTTAGCTACAGGAGGGTTAGCATTTGGTACAATGAGTACTAAATCCAATTCCCGCTTACGTGCCTCATTTAATGCATCGCTTTTTGACATAACTCCGAGTTTTTCGCCTTCTGCGGTTACAACTCTCAACTCAGTAGAAACAATCTGATTATTAGTAATTGTTGTATTCTTAACTGGTTTATCTTGTTTGAACTTATTCATTGATGTTCTTGGATTTCCTCATACTTTCATCAAATACCAAAATCGGATCAGCACCATCGCTGATAAATTCTCCAGTAATATGAACTGATTTTAGTCCTTGGCGAGATAGTTTTGGTAGTTTGAATTGTAGTTTCAATAATGATTTTTCGATAACAGTACGCAGTCCACGTGCGCCTGTTTTATTTTCACTTGCAATCGTTGCAATCGCCCGTAATGCATCGTCTGTAATCTCTAATTCTACATCATCAAGTGCAAATAATTTTTTGAATTGTGCTGTAATTGAATTACGAGGTTCCGTCAGAATACGAACAAGCTGGTCTTCGTTAAGTGGATCAAGTCCTACAAGTACTGGGAAGCGTCCCATAAACTCTGGGATAACACCATACTTGATAACATCTTGTGCTTCTACGTTCTCACGAATGTTAACTTCTTGTTTATCTGATTTAACTTCTGCTCCGAAGCCAATGCCAGAACCAGTTGACATACGCTTCTCAATTACTTTATCAATGCCGACAAACGCGCCGCCTACAACAAATAGAATCTTCGTTGTATCGATTTCAAGCATTTCTGCACCGGGATGTTTACGACCACCGCCTGGTGGGACACGTACTGTAGTACCTTCTACAATTTTTAGTAGTGCTTGTTGCACGCCTTCACCACTTACATCTTTTGTAATAGATACATTTTCACCTTTTTTAGCTTTCTTATCAATTTCATCAATATACACAATGCCACGTTCTGCTTTGTCTACATCAAAATCTGCTGAGATAAGAAGACGCTGTACTACATTCTCTACATCGTCACCTACATAACCACTCTCTGTCAACGATGTAGCATCTATCTGTGCAAAAGGTACATCAAGGAACTTAGCGATTGTTTTAGCAATTAGAGTTTTACCCACGCCACTTGGACCCATAATCATAACATTGGACTTATCAAGTTCAATGCCATCATCTGAGTTAGCGTTAATTCGTTTGTAGTGATTGTATACTGCTACACTAAGGACTTCTTTAGCTTCGTTTTGTCCAATAATGTGTGCGTCTAAGAATTCTTTAATTTCGTCTGGTGTTGGGATATCGCCTGACATTTCTATAGTAGGGTCGGTGATACGTGCCTCATGAATAATATCATAACACAAATCTACACATTCATTACAAATATATTGATTTGGGCCTGCAATTAGAGTTTTAACTTCGTCTTTGACTTTGCCACAAAACGAACATGTATAATCTTTTTTATCTGACACGTATCACCTTTAGTTTATTTGTCTAGGTCGTCTAACCAACCTGGATTGTTACGTTCTTTGCGAGTATTTATCTCACGTTCAAGTTCTTCAATAGAAACATCGTCTATCGCTTTTTCACGTAGGATATACTCACGCTTACCTGCTTGTACATGATCTAAGTTCTTAGCATCTGCGATACCTTCAACTAGATTTGTACTCACTTCAATAGATTCATTATCGTCTTTTTTAACAGATTTGTCAAGCGTTTTTTTATCTTTTTTTGCAAATAGTGCATCAAAGATTTCTTCTTGTCTGTCACCGTGATTGTGACGATTTTGGAAACTAAAGTTTGCTGCGATTAGTAGTAGAACAGCCAGTGGATCGAATACAAAGATAAACACAATAATCAACCAGCGAACTGCTTGGTCAATCGTTGATGAACCTGTGTCTCCGTATACCATTTCTGCAATATACTTAATCGGACCAACTTCTGCTTCTAGTTTGCGAACTGCTGTTTCTAGTTCGAACTTTTCATCTAGTAGAGTTTCAATAGAGATTTCACTATCACGTACTTTTTGTACTAGTGCATCAACCTCTGCTGAGTTATCTACCTCTGCAACTGTATTAAGTTGTGAACGTAAACGGTCAATAGTCTCTTGTGACTTCTGAACATTTTCATTAGCTTGGTCACGCAAACGTTTGATTTCTTCACGTGCTTGCTCTACAACAGAACCATCAACTGATGTACGAATGTCTTCAACAATCGTTACTAGTCTTGCCTTTTCTGTTGTCTTTGCATTACGGAATTCTTCAACTTTTGCTGCTGTACCAGAACCATAATTGCCATCTACACGTGTACCCACAAGTGCTTGTAGTTTACGAATTTCATCATTCGCTACGTACTGCTGTAGTGTATCTAGTGATATGTCAATTTTGTTAATTTGGTCTAGGTATGACTTTACTTCTTCATCTGCGCCACGCTGTTCGTTAGCAATGATTTCAAGTTGTTCGTCAATAGCTGGTTGAACACGTTCAAACGCTTTATCCATACGCACTTGTTCTGAATCAATTTGTGCTTGAATATCACTTGTATCGTTTGACGTTTCTACTTCAAGTTTACCTATCTTGATTTCAGTACGACTAATTGTTTCTTCTGTACGAAGAATATCATTAGAGATACGTTCAATCTTTGCCGCTGATTGTTGGCCTTCAGATGCTTGTTCTAGATACGCACTTGATAGAAAGCCGAAAATACCCATACTTGTGATGAACATTAGTACAACCGTAGCAAACGTTAGATACGATTTAAGTAGAAACGGTGCTCGTTTCCAGTTTCTGTATACCCATGAAGCGGCAACTAACTTACCTACTTCTAGTGATCCTGCCATAATAGCTACTGGTATCGCTGAGGCGGCAAAAATCGCCATAAGACCGGCGACTGAAAACCACGCTGCAATTGCTGCGATAACCAAGGCTACGATGAACACTAATAATGGAAAAAACATATTTTGTCTCCTTTGGTGTTTAATACAAGACCTCTTCATCTGTATTTATCACCTAGAGAGACAAAATTGTGTTTGTAGTTTAGTTAGATAGTGATACGTCCAAGAATACGATAGTGCCTTTAGCATACCAGCCGTTTGTATTGAACTCAAATTGTTGTCCATCAGATGAACGAACAGTCACAATGTTCTGACCACGTTGCTTAACTTGCTGTTGCTGATAAGTCGTTGTACATTGTTGCTGTTGACGATAGCCTACAATAACTGTTTCTTGTCGTCCACCTTTCTTGTTAGCAGCATCTGCTCCTAAGATAGCACCTAGTACTGTAGCGGCATCTTTACCTTTACCACCACCGAACTGATTACCAATTACGCCACCGATAAGAGCACCAGCGAGTGTGTCACCTGTGCTTGCTTGACCGCCAATACGGCGTGTCTCATAGATCGGTACTTCAACTACATTACAGCTTTCGACCGGAACCTGTTTCACTACATTAGTGTAACTCTCTTGCATGTCTACTACTTTTGCTTGAATGCGTTGCGCCATAGCAGAAGTAGACATCAGTGCGATTGCTGCTGTTGCGATTAGAAGTGTTTTCATTTGAGAATCCTCTCTTTTCTGATTACTTAATTAATATACATTGATTCGTTTAGAATGTCAACCTTTTTATGACCCAGTGACAAGTTCAAGTGTACCATCTTCACCGAAAGTAAAGTCTTCGATGTAAGAATGATGTGTGCCACTTTGCTTGATGCATGATTCAGCGGCTGCCCACAATGCTTTAATTGAACCATTTACTGCAAGAGAACTAACTTGAGCCATTGCATCGTTAGTGCCGTTACGCAAGTCTGCTTCAATATCTTCAGCAGTTGCATCTGGACGTACAAACTCATAAGTAACTTTGCGAACTTTGTCAGTGAACAATTCGAACTCAGGACCTTTAGTACCGAACTCATACATTGACCAAACAGTTGACATGCCCAGTTCTTCTTGCATTGCGAAGAAATGATCCATTGCGATAGTGAATTCATCGTATTGCGCTTGATTTGTCATAATGATTCTCTTTCTCTCTGATTACTTAATTAATATAGCATATGTAACAGGAATGTCAAGAAAAAAGCGAAACAATAAATGCTTCGCTTTCAATGACTTATAAAATAGTTTAGATTATTATTTTAAAGGTTTGTAGTCGTGGTGATCGCCGTGATCCCATCCCCACCAGTTGATTATTTTAATCCATGGTACGTTTTTACTCTCGCCATCAAGGTGTGCAAATACGTTAACACAACTGGAATTATGAAAAGAGTACAGTACAAATGGAGATAATAAGAAGCATACAATTCTAGGATCAATAAGAGCAAACAAAATAACTAAAACAATATGTATTTTAAAGTAATACCTATGTATGTTCTTTTGAAATTTACTCCTAGCAAAATCTGCAATCAATCTTGGATTTATATTCTGTGGAGCCCAATCTAAGAAATAAACTCTTCTCCACCCAATAATATGAGGTGAATGAGGATCTTTGTCAGTATCTACGTACTTGTGGTGCTGTCGGTGAGATGCACTAAAAGAGATAGGCGAGCCTAACCCTGAAAATAAAGTTGGTATGGTACATAGATACCCTTTCCAACCATCTTTATATTTTCCATGTGCAAAATAAAAGTGCATGATGTCACTTCCAGCAAATTTGGCGTACATCATACTTATAAAAAATATTGCTATTGCAATCCATATATTAAATCCGTAATACATTATTCCAGAAATCAATCCGATATGATGCATAGTAATTAAAAATAAATTCTTACTCATTTTCATAATATTAAATCCACTCTGAGATTTTGCGACCGCCTGCTGGATAGATTGAGAAACGTGCGCCTTTGACACCAAAGTTGTCACGATCACCTTTATACATAGCCATTAGTACTGGTTCAAATTCGCCTTCGATACGTTCACCATTTGTATGTGCTGAGCCCGTAGCAACAAGTTTGTTACCTTTGAATACTGGATCGCCTTGAAGAACTAAGTCTACATTCTGTATTCCGCGTTCACCACCAAAGCCGTTACCGTAAATTGAAATACCACGTAGCTTACCATTGCTAATCTTACGTGCTAGTGTAGTTGCTCTTGGGATAGCACCATCAGGATACCTGTCGATAACATCTTTCGCAAACTTTAGAATTTCTTCTTTTGCTTCTGGCATGTTAGCATAAACAACTTTCATTTCTCTATCACTCATGCCGCCCCATTGTCCAAAGTCTTTTGCTTTAGAACCCTTCTTGTGTGACAACCAAGCTACTTCATTGCCACTTGCATCTACTGCATGGAAATCTGATTTGGGAGTACCCGGTGTTGAAACAAACTTAGCTACATTAACTTTTTTGTCTCCAATAACTAATTCTACTTCTGAATTTCCATTAAGCATCTTAGAAACCATATCATTGATTTTTCCTAATGCCGCGTCTTCATCACGTGTAGAGAAGCCAGCACCTTTTCCGCCAAATTCACTAGTCTTTTCTAGACCAGATAGACGAATTGTACGACCATCTTCTAGTTCGAAGATATCAGGCACTTTGCCATTTTTAAGATTATCTAACAATTCAGGATCAAGTTTAATCTTAACTGAGGGTTCTGCTTCACCTCTCAAAGTGAAAGGTTGACCAGTCTCAATTTTATTAATCAACGCCTGCAATCTCGCAGGGTTTTTAAGTAAGTTTGGCCTCTGTAGTGGACCTTCTGATATCTCTGAATATTTCATAATACTATTTATCAAAAAGAAACCCTTTACTAAATCAAATAGTAAAGGGCTCTTTGTGTTCTTTATGTGGACTGATAGAATAAAATGCAGGGTCTAACAGACTAAATGTACTTTGCGTTATATATTCTTTATGTTGTATATTTTTTAGAAGGGTCTAATGAGTGCCTTCGGATGAACTGCCTTGTGTTCAGGTTGTTCCCATGTAGTATTTATAATGTGATAGGTTGGACTCTGAGAATACCAACAACCTCCTAGTAGCTCTCGCTATATTCAGAGGAGCCTAGCATCGGATAGTTACTTCCAAAAACATATCTTTGTATCTCTACAATCATACGTTGCCACTACAGCTACTAGCCAAGTTGTGTCACTACGCAACACCGTTCCTTGCACTATCTAACTCAAGACCGTCGTCTTAGTTATGTTCTTAATATAGCACTTCTAAATCGATTCGTCAAGTACTATTTTCGCTTTTTTCTTTTTTCTTTTATCTAACATCTCTTTTTTTATAAATCACATCTACCCAATCTGTTCTACCAGTAAGTGGGTTCTTACTAACATACCCGATATCAAACAACTCGAAACCAAGTGGCAGTAGTATGCTTTCAATGTCATAGAATGAATTTTGCTTTTTATACAAATCATAAAACATAAGTTCAGTTACTACAACTCTAGTGTTATTTAGAATATTTCTGCCACCACGTAAAATGTCTGGTTCGCTACCCTGAGTGTCCATTTTTAATAAATCGATATGTGTCACACCATTAAGTGCAGCCCAACTGTCTAATGTCTTACAATCAACAATAACTGTTTCGCTGTCTAAAAAGTTCTCATGTGCTGGTTCTGGACTGTTTAACGCAACACTGTCTTTGCTATTCTCGTTAAGTCCATAAAAGCTACTGAGCATAACTTGATGTTGATTAATATGGAACTCTCTTGGTCCATCATACGAACTAAGTGCATGATTATATGTGTACACATCATCATAGTATTGTAAGTTCAATTTTAATTCATTGTACTGTTCTACTAATGGTTCAATACTATGTACAGTAGCAGATGGCCATAGCCTCTTTACTTTGCTGACTGTTTGTCCTATGTTCGCACCTACATCAACAATCACTGGATCTTTCTTGTCAATTAATCGCTTGATTACATCATGTTCGTCAAAGTTAGCAAGATAGTCTTGTGTGCGCTCATTGCTGTTCTTATACACTGTCCCATCCCTTTTCTGCTAACATTACAATCGCAGTTCTACGAATATCTGTAAGTCCTTTAGCATCAAAATCATGCCACGTGTCATCTTTGCGAATAAATCCATTGCCACCATTTGGGATCCAATCAGTAGTTTTTACTAGTGTTTGTTGATCCGTTGTGTATAGTTGTGTTCCAGTACCTTCGTCTGATATAGCCATCACAAACGTTACCCACTTCTTTGGGTTATCAGCGTGTATTTTATCATACGCCCATCCTGGTTTAATCGCATCTAACTGTACTGTAATCTCATGCTCTATTAATGCCCCATATTTAATTTCGTCTAGTAATTTATACATTGCTCTCGCAAGTATATCATGTACATAACCAGAACGTAGAACTGTCATTGTCCTGTCGCTTATCACAGGCTGACTCTCTGCATATATCTTTACAGAGTTAAAATCTGATGGGGCTAAGAAATCATGTACTTCAAAATGATCCCACGGATCGCTGTGTTTAATTACTCTCATACTAGTACGCTCCCATCACGCCATGTATCATCTACATAGTTCACGATAATAGAAATGCGTCTAGCTGGAAGTGGACTTAGTCCGTGTAGTTCACGTGCTGTATTAGCAAAGAACCAACCGTTGCCAGCAACTGCGGCAGTGTTACGTTTGTTAAATGATGTACTTACAGTGCTATCTGTCAAGTATAGTTGTAGAGTGAATAGTTTCGCTTTATCATCATAATGATTATGTAGCCAACTGCCCACTTCGTCTTTGCATAATTCGATACGTGTTCTGCAACCAGTATAGTCTACTCCAGTAATATCTGAGAATAAACTCTTTGTTTCGTGCTTATCAAATATACTACAAATGCGCTTGAAACTTCCTGCCGCATACTTGTTCATCCAGATACGGTAATGCTTGTCAGTTCTCATACCTTCAATCTTACCCCATTCAAACATGTTACTAGATACTGCAACTAGTGACAGTAAGTGAGGATCTAGTATCTTTTCAAATGTAAAACATTCAAAGTTTGCATGTGGCATCTTATTATAATTAATAAGTTCTACCGATTGTATATCTGCCATTCCCCGTTAACCTTTTCTACTGTTGGTCTATCACATACTGTAACAACATTCTTTTTTAATTGATACCATCTTGGTGGATTATATAATGTTGGGTTACCCAATTCACGTGACGGCTGATCTGTAAGTTCTTTATAAGTAACATTACGTCCAGCTGGTCTGCGAATAGTGTTAGGCCCGTTTATAGTCGTATTTATTAATACAACCAACCCTTCGATTGAGAATTCTATATCTGTAATAGATTTAAATTCTAAGTGAGGATAATCTTCTCGCACAGTTCCTTTATAGTCAGTTACCATACCCAATACGGTATCTGTATAATATTCACTGAATAATAATCTAGTATTACCGGGATGTGTTCCCCATAATCCTGTCTCAAAATAATTTAGACTTAATGGGTTTTTAATTTTAACACCACTACTTAGATCACTTAATATATAATCTAGTGAATTAATCTTTTCTAAGTCTCGGTGTGTTAATCCTAGATCGTTACTATAAACTGTTTTATTATCTTTAAATAGATTTTCTATTTCATCATTGATTGATGCATGTATATCACGCTTAAAGAAATTATCATTTATTTGTTTTAACGTGCCACTGAATATATAAGTCTTTGTATCCAGATATAGGTCAATCGCCTGCACTACTTGTACAAACGATTGATAGTCTTCTAAATGATATGCGTGTGGTATGTTATCAATCGTAATCATTTAACAGTTCAGTTTTATCTCCGGTATACCCTTTAGCTGGATTCATATCGTCTGCGCCAGGAAGTGGATCTTTCTTTTCTACAATTACAGGCCACATCTCACCATACTTAGTATTAATATCAAATAGACGTTGTGTGAATAATGGAGAAGTATCTGGAATGATAGCTTCTGCTGGACATTCCGGTTCACATACTCCACAGTCAATGCATTCGTCTGTATTAATTACTAGCGTTTCTTCTCCCTCGTAAAAGCAGTCTACTGGACAAACTTCTACACAGTCCGTGTATTTGCATTTAATGCAATCTTGTGTTACTACATATGTCATATGATAAATTTATCCTTGTCTTTTAGTAATTGTTTAAATGCCATAGCGACAAATACTTGAAATGCCTTTGGCGGGTGAGAAAAATCAAATCCGTAACCTTTAAGGGCAAGCACATTACTACTGTTGCCGATGTAACTGATGTCCGCGGCTGTCACCTTGCGAAATTCCTCTAGTGGTAAAACTTCTGGCGAAATTCTATATATGTCAATATCATATTCCCTTTTTATTTTTGCAAACTTTTCGAGTGTATTAGTATATACCGTTCTTGTTGCATCTTCTTCTACTAATAATTTTCTACCGAAAGCAACACCTTCATTGTGTCGTGGCGCATTGATAACAACATTATAATAGCTCTCTACCTGTTCAATATTATTTTTCTTCCCAAAGTTTGAAAACTCTAGTCTTGGATGTAACCATCCCAGTATAAAAACCCCCTTAGGAGCACAACCAAAATGTTTAACCCATGCTTCTAGTATTCTATATGAGGTTTGAATTCCACTCCCCGGCACTCCCAGATTGAGACACTTTTCTCCTAATCTAGTAGATAATATAGCAGGCCATGTAAATTCAAATTGTATACCAATGCCATATGTCCAACTGCAACCCAAACATACATACATATTTTTCCAATCGTTTAATGTCAGGCCATCGAAGTTCTTGAAATCTTTGTCGAACCTAAATCCGTAACCGTTACTTTTATATGCATAAGGTTCGTGAATATCCCACCATGTATTTGAGTTATCAGCATCATTATTGAATAGATAGTTTAGTTGTCTTCTGGTAAGAGTATTCTTTGCAACATCCTTTAATCGTATAAATCTTTGGTCGGACTTGGGATCAGGAATAACAGTAGAAGGCATACCGTTAGTATACTTTCTACCGTTTGCACTACGTTTATCAAATTCTGTCCCGTCACCCATTACTTTTTAATTATTTGCCTTTATTTACGAAGTCGTAAAACTGACGTGCTGTTTCTAGTACTTGGTCTGAACCTGGAAACTCTGGGAATTCAACCTTAGTTACAACTTCATCATGCTCTTTGCGAACTGATGTTTCTAACGCACCAACTTTAGCATAGTAGTCTTGCCACATTTGATTCTGTGCCATTTCTAATACTTGTGTACGGATTTCATAACCATTCTTGTTGAATGCTACTTTAGGCATTGCTGGCATCTGTGGTGCCATTTTTGAGAATGCATCTGTAAATGCTTCTGGCTTCATGCCTGTAGTAGTGTATAGTTCGGCAAATTTGTCTGCCATTTCTTTCATTTGTTTTACATCGAACATTTTGTTCTCCTTTGTGTGTATGTGTGTATAGTTTTATTTTAGTTTAGGTGGTCTTCTGCACTGTATGCCTCTTGCCAAAAATCGTGTGTTTGATAAGCGGCAGTGGCGTAACCACCGGCAAATGCAAGTACAACTAATGCTGTAACTCGCAAGTTGGTTTTTAATCCACCCTTGCCTTTATTGCGTTTATATGCTCTATACATCCACCAAAAACCTGCGAATGTAAGAATTATACTTAGAGCAATGACCAATGGATTGTCTGCAATCTGGGCACCTGTTGTACCAAAAATTAGTAGTAGTAATCCGTTAATGTAACATGCTGGGCACATTTTGTTCTCCTTTGTGTGTATGCGACTATTCTGTTGCTAGGTCAGTCGCCAACCCCCACGTGCTTAAATTAAGCCGCTAATGCCATTTCTGGCGCTTTATTTGCGTTTGCAATTAAAAAGTTTATTCGCGGTAACGGCGCTTATATCCCGGTAACTCCATTCATCTATCTTGTCAGTCGATCCTAGTTCTACCCCATCAAAGATACACTGCCAACCTCAAATAGGAGATTTCGTTGGCTACGCCCAGAACAATGTTCCTTTTTAAACAGTGTATCTATGGTGGAGTAGCGCGGTACTGCCCCGCGGTCCTGTCCAATCGTCAAATCACTTCAACGTTACAGTCTATTTATAACATATTTTGATAGGGGTGTCAAGTATTAAATAAAAAAAGGGAGCATTAAGCTCCCTTTTAATAATAACAATGTTATTGTTAGATTAGAATGCGAATGATGCTGTAAGTGTAATCTCACCACGTGCTTCTGCTTCTAGGTCATATGTTGTTGCCGCTTCGATTGTGAAATCGTCACGTACTTCATATGAACCACCGAACTCTAGTACTGGAAGATGATCGAATTCGTCATCCATTGTAAAATCATTTGTGTTATCCCATACTGACAATTTAGTGCCTGTTGTTAGCTCTAGGCCATCAACTGATGCTACATCAAATGTTAGCTCTGGGTTAATTGTGATAATTGATGTATCAGCGTCTACTTTACGTTCTGCTTTTACTTCTGTTTCTAGTGAGAAACCATTACCCAATTGTGTTTCAGCTTGTACTGCGCCAGCAAAAAGTGTCGCTACAACTGTAGCTGCAAAAATATTTTTCATTATTGTATTCCTTATGTCATGAAAAAATGGACATGTAACTGCATGTTATCTGTGTCCATCTATATATTACTTATACAATATATACTAAAATCACGTATATATCAATAGGAATAATATTTAATTAATATTAATGTTACTATTTTACAACACTATTATTTTTAAGTTTTCCCATGCCTCTTCAAAACCATCTTCATGTAGATATGCTTCGTTGTTGCACCAAAGGCGTTTGAAGTATCCATCTGCACATGATATGACAGTTGATTGACTTACATTTAAATGGCCTTTAACCATCCAAAATATTCTATATGCTTCTTTAATTTCACTTGATGACATTGTGCGCTCCTACTTATGAACGTATTTACAATATAGTTACAATGATATCGCTAACGTGTATAAAATTACCATCTTTTTATGGATTCGTCTATATCCAAACTATCATATATTATCGCATGTTTGCGTAATTCATCACGCATTGGCATATTCTTTTGATCCCAAAATACAAATTTATTTCTTTGTCTAGCACATTCATCATGCAAAATTTTAATCCAATTACGTTGAGCTATTCTGACTAGTTTACTTGTCCTACGACTCCAATCATGATCAAACATTTCTGTTACATAATTATAATATTCTTCGGGACTAGGATGTCCATCAGAAAAATTTTCATGTACTAAATTTTTATCTCTTTCTTGTTTCAACGCAATGTTATGTTCCCATAATATGTGATTCATACTAGGTAATATATTATCCAATACTGGTTTATACATTTCTTGCATTAACGTAAATGTCTCACTGCTAAATTCATCATTTAGCCATTGATTTGTATAACTAAAATCTACCATTTTAGTCATATGATATGGAGAACGATGTTTAATGAAATCTTCTGCACTTTTAATTAATGCAAAGTCTCTAACATATGAACCAATTTCACTAACATACTTATTAACGAATGACTTATCATATGTGGACTGTGTAAATATATTTCCTGGAGAAACCCACCCACCAAATTGATCGGGCAAATATCTATCTTCTCGGCATACGTTAGTCCATTCTACTAAAATCAAATCATCTTGATTAAATTTATATATATTATCAGTCTGCATAATAATGTTATGCATATATGCATTACCTGCACCGGACCTGCCGAGGTTTCTAAACTCTGCATCTGGGAACTCAGATCCTATAATGTTTGCCCATGTCCCCCAAGCATAGTGTGTGTAACTACACCCAAAAGCAAAAATTCTCTTGGGTGCATTAATAGCTAATTTTGTTTTAGTATACATTTATTATTCTGATTTCCAGATTGTCCATAAGCCGTATGCAATTGCTGCATATGCAATTAAGTTTACAGGTATGATAATCATTGCAATCCCTGATGCTACTAGTGCGACACCATCAAGTGTTGTACGTTCTGTCAATCTGTCTTTAATCCAATTAATCATTATATTCTCCTTGTTTAATTAACTTAACACATTCATTTGCGAAAAGTTCATTACCCTTAACTGTAAAATGTTTATCATCTGATATAACACTTGGTGATATACTCTCAAAGAGTTTATACACCCTTTTAAAGTTATGAGTAGGATCTCCAAAATCTTGTGGTATAGATAAGTCTTTAATATATCTAGTACCGTTATATACCGAATCAAAAAAAGATTGATATGGTTCATAACTCTGATACTGAAAATCGTCTGGTAAATATACATCTTTTACTTTAAGATTGTTACCAAGAATAATACTGGGGATATCTCCCAATATATCTACCCCTAAGTTACGTGCATCGTAACGGGCAAATATCGTATCAAGTCTATGTAGTAAATCTACATATTCATGAATTAGTTGTGCGCCATTTCTATATGTATCAAAATACTTATTAAACCATTTAAAATCTAATTGATTTTGTCTCTTATCGAAATTATTAATAGATATATTCTCTAATGCAAATCTCTTGTATTCTGGATCATATAAATGAACGCTTGTTCTTGCTTGTTGTGTTAAGTTATATAATACAAATACTTTATTATTATTTCGTAGATAATTCTCTATCTGAAATACTATATTCGTATTGCTATTGCCTGGTATACCCAAGTTAATAACATCTTTAAAATTTAACTTATCGCCAACAAACTTAGTATACGAGTTGGCATGACATTGTTCTTTCCAGTATTCCCTGTCATAATCAGCATTATTATAATGTGGTACTACTCCCTGGCCAAAGGTGAAGCTATCACCAAAACTTACCAGAGTATAATCACTGTAGTCCATTACTTTTTCTTACGTGCTGCTCTTTTTGCTTTTTCTCTACGCTTTGAGTTAGCAAGACTAAGTGTTGTTGCTCCCACGCGATCCTGGAATAGAACACCATCTAAGTGATCCATTTCATGTTGAATTGCTTGCGCCCATACTCCAACGAATTTAGTTGCTTTGCGGACACCTTGCGCATTAGTATATTCTAATAGTACTGCATTTTGACGCTTTACTTTTAATTCAAGATGTGGGAATGTCAAACAGCCTTCAACATACGTTTCTTCTTCTGCATCTTCTGCAATCTTCATGATTGGGTTAATGCATACTACGAACCCCTGAGACTCATGACCGACTACAAATACTCGTTCTGCAAGACCTACTTGAGGTGCCGCAAGTCCGATGCCGCCATGTTCTTGCATTGTATTAATCATATCAACTGCAAGTTGTTCAGTATGTTCAGAGATAATATGCTCTGTACATTTTTGTTTTAAAATTGGATCATTCTCACCAACTAATTTATATTTTGCCATAGTATAATTCCTCGTCTGGGCATTCATTGTGTTCAACTTGGATAGTAGAATGTGCAATGCCAAAGTTATCTATCAATAATTTCTTAGTGTTCCAAATAGTAGCATTGCAACTACCACCATCAATCATCACTACATGTGCTGTCAATGCAACTTGTCCGCTTGCAAGTTCCCAGATATGTATGTGATGTATTTCTTTAATGTCATCTACACCTGACATTATAACTTTTTCGATTTCTTTTTCACTGATATTATCAGGTTTACCCATCATCATAATGCGTATACAATCTGCCAATAGTTTCCAACCACTGCGTAAAATTAGACTTGCTAATAAAACACTTACGATAGGATCAGCATACATCCAACCTGTAAAGTATATTACTATACCGCCGATAATAGCACCAATGCTTCCCAGTATGTCCATTAAAACATGTAAGATAGCCCCACGCATGTTTATATTGTCATGTTCATGATGTGAGTGCAGAACCTTAAATATCACTAGATTGACAATTAAACCCGCAATTGCAACTGGTATCATCGTTGATATATCTACTGGTTCAACCCGTATTAGTCTATATATCGCTTCGTAAATAATGTAAGCAAATATACCGAACCAAAGTAGTGCATTGAATAATGCAGCAATAACTTCTGTACGCATAAATCCATATGAATATGTTTCAGTTGGTTGCTTTCTACCAAGCCAAAAACCAAGTAGTGCAACACCTAAAGCAAATGCATCTGTTAGAAGGTGCATAGCATCGCCAAAGAGCGCCAGTGAGTTACTATAGTGCGCACCTACTAGTTCTACTGCTACAAATGTTAATAGAACTGCAATTGAAATCTTCATTGCACGTTCATTATTAGTTTGTGTTCTTATATGATAATCAGGATGTTTCATTGATATTATTTATATACCATCGAATTATAGTAATCTCTAATACCATCGGCTTGTACAATCTTTGGCTCCCAACCTAATAGCTTTTTTGCTTTTGAAATATCAGCAAGTGTTTCGTTGGCATATCCTTTTGGCTTTTCTACATGCTCTACTACAACATCTGGTATTGTTTCTCGTAAAATATCAACTACTGAATTAACTGAGATATTAGTTCCAGTTCCTAAGTTAAATATCTCGCTTTTTACTTTACTTTCCATACTCGCAATAACACCACGTGCTACATCACTAACATGAATATAATCACGCTTTAGTTCGCCATCGCCGTGTACTGTTACAGGTTGTCCCTCACGTGCAAGTCTACCAAACTTAGCAATCATCAATCCCTTGTCATCGCAACCAGGTTGCTCTGGACCATATACTGTAAAGAAACGAACAACTGTATAATTAACATCAAACATGTTCTTATACTGTTTACATAGATGTTCACCAAACAGTTTAGTCATTGCGTAATAGTTTAGTGGATCCGGTTTATGATAAGGTTTATGTGGTGCAGGATTGTTTCCGTAGATTGAACTGCTGCTTGCATAAACAAACTTACGAATACCAACAGCGTGTGCGGCAGTTAGCATGTTACGTGTGCCAGTAACGTTATCATCATAGTAGTCATCAGGATTGACAAAGCTATCTGGAATACGTGGGCGCGCCGCTAGATGAACAATAAAGTCTTGTCCAGCAGATGCCATAACACACTTTGCGGCATTCTGTATATCACCTTTGATATACTTGATATTCTTAAAGTCTTCTGGTTTCTCTGCTTTATCTAGAACGGTTACTGCATAACCTTTAAGTTGTAGTTGTTTAACTACTTCACGTCCTACAAATCCTGAGCCGCCCGTGACTAGGACTTTACCCTTTAACTGCATTAATTACCTCTTTTGGTACTCGTACCACTTTTCTATCTTTGTTTATGAGAGTGAAGCTAACTGTTCCTGTTAAACAGTCAGTATATTCTTTACTTTTTGTATACCTATGTTTTATAGTTACAGATATACTTATTCGTCCGGGTGATATACTTTCTAGCTCGCCCCACGCTTCAAAATAGTTGTGTGGAAATGCAGGCGATATGAATTTTAAATCTGCGCTATTGGTCACAGCAAGAACATCAGGTAGTTCGCTGAGAAATAGCTCATTAATGAATGTCAGTGCCGCAACATCAGCCTGTTCAAATATCCACGATCCCCTAGCAGAACCGTTTCCATTGACAACACCGCCCGGCACATATCCCTTGAGTACTAACTTCATTTCAAATTTGGGATCGAAGGGTCAATGAAGTCATTTGGCATATCAATCTCTTCTCCTTCAAACAAGAACTTATTACGTTGTTCAGCAAGAAACTTACGTGCATCTGCATCCATTAAATTTAAACGGTTCTCATTAATAATCATTGTCTGAATATTTAGCCATTCATCCCACGCCGCCGCAGAAACATTCTCTAGTACACTAACTCCATCGGCTCCTGGAAACGGTGCTTTCTCTAGTGCAGTTAACTCTTTCTTGTACTTTGCGCACATTACTTTAGCCATACTTCTTCTCCATTGTTTTTTATAGTATAACACTAATTATCACCGAATGCAAGCATTATTTTACTTGACAGATTGACACAGTTGCACTAGGTGACTAGCGGGACTTCGTAGAATGCAGTTGTTTTTGTTGTTTTTTAGTGCTATATTAGTATAAATAAAAGTGTAGAAGGAAACAACGTTAACTTTTACAAGCGACCTCAGCTTAGAAAAAATGAGTGGCAACTGGGAAAGACCGTGGCATCATCCATGCCTTAAAAGAGATTGACGCCTAGAAAAGACTAGGGGTATTGCTTCCCTCAAGCATCCGAAAACAAAATGGAGAAATAAAATGACACTGAACCTTTTTAGTGCGATAACTAACCTTTTTGGCGGACGTAAGGCTTCTGCCACTTATCGCAACGATTTACTAACATATGCAAAAACAGAATATCGCAATGATTGGCTATTTGCATACAATTACATGTTAACACACGACGGACACGGCCCATCACACAGATACACACAAGGAATAAACTAATGATTAAACATTTTCAAGCACTACTAACAAACATTCGCAACTCATATGCACATCGTGCAGAGGTTCGCAATACATATAACGTACTATCAAATCTTTCAAATTACGAACTAAATGATATTGGTATCTCACGTGGTGAGATTTATGACATTGCACACAAATCGCACCCAAAGCCAGCTAAAGTGACGGTTAAAGCAGAACAAGTAAAAGTAAATGAAAACTTGAGAGGATTTGTATAATGGCTACACTAGTAATGAATAAAACATCTAACTTAGGTAAGATAGTAAGTAGAGGCTTGGTTGCATTTGCAATGGGCGTATGGGCATTTGGTGAATCAGCAGGTAGAGCAAGAGCCGCTGAGGCACTTTGGAGAGAAGGTTTCCACGAAGAAGCAAAACGTTTAATGTTGGAAAACAAATAATGACTGGTGATATAGCAACAATGGGCGCGTTAATTGGCGCAGGTTTAGCAACTCTTGGTATGGGTGGAGCGGCCATCGCAGTAGGAATGATTGTAGGTAGTGTATTAAAAGTAATGCCAAAGAAATCAGACACAGGTACAATGTTCGTAGGTATCGCGTTTGCAGAAGCATTGGGTATTTTTGCATTCTTGGTAGCACTTCTACTAATGTTTGCGGTCGTATAATGACTGGTGAACAACACATAGAAATATCAGCAAAAGTAGTACAAAAGCTAGGCTTTTATATGTTTGTTGTAATGACTTCGTTACTATTAATATGTATCGCTTTTGGCTTCTATGCTGTGATTGAAAAGTTTCAACAACCAAATTGGAAAGAAGCGTGTATCGCTCAAGGCGGTGTACCAGTACAACTAGCAAAGTCATACTTTGACTGTAAAGGAATTTAATATGTTAAAAAGATTTTTAAAAGCAATGGAATATAGAAGTTACTGTATGGCAATCAGAGAATTACGTAACAAAGGCTTATATAAAGAAGCACAGCGTATTAGTGAATACAAACACGATATGTATCCAACACATTAATAAAAAGAAAAAGACCCTTTCGGGTCTTTTTTGTTATTTACGTTTACGTTTGCATTCATACACATCAAGTGTTTTATCGTTGTATTCACTGTGTAGTTTTACGTCATATCCCCACAATTTTTGTACATGAGTTAATACTTGTTCTGCATCCCCGCGGTTTAACCGCTTACCCTTAAAAGAATTGTGAGTGAGTGTAAGTTCACGTGACTCTGCAACATCTGCTTCTGTTACCTGAATGTCTGGTATCATTGCAGCTGTTACATATTGCTGTGACAACGCTTTGCGTACATTCTTATACCCACGCTCATTATGAATAGAACTTACATGATAGTCATCATAGTATTCTTCATCATGTAGAACAAACAATTTCCAATCACGAATAACTTTAGGTCCCAAGAATTGTAGAATAGCACTTTCGTCACGATAGTTTGCAACGATATCTTTAATTGTGTCACGCCAGTTAGTACCTACGATATGTGGGAACCATGCTTCGTCTTCTTTGTCTGGAGTTTCGCATACACGCTGAATGTCTTTAAGAATTGCAAAGCCAAGTGCGTATGGGTTAAACCCACTGTAGTGCTGTGAATTAAAGTTTGGTTGATACAGAACTGCACTATGTAGAGCAAAGAATTCCATCATTGCACCGTCATCTACTTTACCTTGGTCATACAATTCATTAAAGATATAATGGTGAGTGAATGATGCGAACCCTTCGTTCATAACTTTCGTTTGGTATTGTGGGTAGAAGTACTGCGCAATGCGTCTAACAATACGACATAGCTCACGTTGCCACGGTGCGAGAACAGGAGAATGCTTTTCTAAGAAGTATAATAAGTTTTCTTCTGGTTCACTTGGCCACGTATGCTTATCAGCGTTGTCGGCTTTTGCTTTCTTTGGAACTGTGTCCCACAACTCATTTACTTGTGACTGCAAGTATTCACTTCTAGCACGTTGTTTCTCTGCTTCACGTCTTGCATTTAACTTTGGTGGACGCTTATACTTGTTAATTGATTGGTACTGAATAGCATGACACGCATCAAGCGTTTCTTCAACAATCTCTGCACCGTAGCGTTCTTCACACTCTCTGATGTATTTCTTAGCAAATAATAAGTAATCAACGATAGCATCAGGCGATGTCCACTGTTTGAATAGATAGTTGTTTTTAAAGAAGTGATTATGACCAAATGCGGCATGTGCAATTACAAGTGCTTGTGTAGTCATCGAATTCTCTTCCATCAAATAGTTAATACAAGGATCACTGTTGATAACAAGTTCATATGCAAGTCCCATACGACCTGCTTGATATTGTTGCATGTTAGAAATAAAACTCTTACCGTAACTCCAATGGTCATACATTAGGGGCATACCAACTGAACTGTAAGCATCAAGCATTTGTTCTACTGTAATGATTTCAATCTGATTAGGGAAACAATCTAGGCCCATATCGTTGACTGCAATCTCCTCACAGGCATCCATTACTGAGTACAACTTATCGAAGTCCCAATGTGATCCCGTGTAAAGTAACTTGCTCATGTTTCTTTCCTATCTTTAGCAAAAATCTTTCTGAATATCGGATACACATCGGATGGTTTCTGCACTCGTTCTGCTACCATATTTTGATTACTGCCTACGATGTTCGTATATACTTCCATTAATTGCTGAGAAGTTCCACCGAACATTCCAGCACCTCTTGGTTCTCCAACTTCAATGTAAGAGAAGAATTGAGATACTGGTAGAATATCATTCTGTAAAATCTCAAGTAGCTTGCCGTTATCATCGCTCCAGTTGTCGCCATCACTTGCTTGTGCAAAGTATACATTCCACTCACTAGGAGAATAGCGTTCATCCATAATATCTTTAGCAAGTTCAAACGCACTACTTACAACAGTACCACCACTCTCACGTCCTGTAAAGAATTCTTCTTCGTCACACTCTTTAGCTTGTGTATGGTGTCGAATGAATACTGCATCAACACGCTTGTACTTGCGCGAAATAAACAAGTTAAGCATCATAAAGAAACGCTTTGCTAAGTCTTTGTGCTGTTCTGTCATTGATGCCGAGACATCCATTACAAAGAATACAACAGCCTGCGAACTTGGTTTGGGAGATGTTGTAAAGTTATTGTAACGTAAGTCTACTGGATCAATAAACGCTACGGCCCTAGCACGAATACGTAGACTACGAATTTCTTCTTCAAGTTCTAAACGTTTGTCTTCGTCTTCTTCTGTTTCTAGTAACGCTTCTAGCTCACGTATCTTACGCATCTTAGGCTTCTGTAGAGCGATCCTACGACCCATAGAGTTAATCATTGATTTCTCTAAATTAAGTTGTGCAGGATTACCATCATTAGTGAAGCCACTACGATGCATTTCTACTTTCTCTACAACTTTGTTTTCTTTGGAAATCATATGAGGAAGTTCTAAGTCTTCGAATAAGATGTTCACAAATTCGTCATTACTTAATGCAAACTGAAAATCATCTTCTCCCTCGCCGTCTGGTGAGCCTTGAGATCCACTTCCACCTTCACCGCTTTGTGGCTTCTGCAACAAATCGCCTTCTACGAAATCTTCATTTCCTGGAAGTACAATGTCACGTGATCCACTATCAGACTTGTGACCAAATGATGGTTCACTAATACCCTTACGATTGATAGTAACGTCTTGGTCGTCGCCCGATCCTTTGATAGAGCGACCGCCTAGTTTTTCATGGATACTTTTTCGTATCTGTTCCTTAGTACGTTTCAGAAACTTTTGACGGTTGCCTGAACTCTTACCACCTGGATTTTTTCGTCTGTCGATAATAGTATTATTTGGCATTATATGTCCTTTAGTTAGACTTCTGGACTCGCATATACCATTCTACTAGTCGTTTAACTTGACGTTCTGTGTAACCCTTTTCAGTCATACGTGAAACGAAATCATCATGCTTCCCTTGGTCGTCTTTTGATTTCTTGCTACCGAATGAGATTACTGGAAGTAGTTCTTCTGTTCCTGCGAACATTTTGTTTTCGATAACTTCTTTCATCTTTTCGTATGCTGTCCAAGGTGGGTTACTACCTTCGTACTTCGCTCTTGCACGTAGAACCCAATTAACTACTTCGTTTCTAAAGTCTTTCGGATTTGCGATACCAGCTGGCTTTTCAATCTTTTCTAGTTCATCATTAAGAATAGAACGGTCAAATAGATTACCAGTGTCCGGATCTTTATAATCAATATTTTGAATCCAATGGTCTGCATAATCAATATAACGGTCAAACAAGTTCTGTCCGTATTCGTTATAGCTTTCTAAGTATGCTTTCTGAATTTCATTGCCGACATCTTCTGCGTACTTCGGAGCAAGATAATCTTTGATATAGCCAATCAAACGTTCTTCTGTTTCTTCTGGAAACTGTTCACGCTTAATAGCATTCTCTAGCACATGCATAAGATGTACAGGATCTGCTGCCACTTCATTGGCATCATGGTTAAATGCTTGAGACAAAATCTTAAATGCGAAACGTGTTGACATACCCGACATACCTTCATCTACGCCTGCTACATCACGATACTCTTGCATAGTCTTTGCTTTGGGATCAACGTCATGTAGGTTCTCACCGTTATATACACGCATCTTTGCAGGAAGGTTACTATTAGTGTGTGTCTTTAGACGTGATAAGATAGAGAACTGTGCAAGCATATCTAGTGTATGCGGCGCGCAACGACTATCATCAAGACCAGACGATTTAAGCATCTTATCGTAGATAGATGTTTCTTCTGTAACACGTAGGCAGTAAGGGACTTTAACGATGTATACACGATCCAAGAACGCTTCGTTGTTCTTGTTGTTTCTGAATGCTTCCCATTCGCTTTCGTTAGAGTGTGCAACTACCACGCCGTTAAATGGGATTGCTGAGATACCCTCAGTGCCCATATAGTTACCTTCTTGTGTTGCTGTCAGTAGTGGGTGCAGAACTTTAATTGGAGCTTTAAACATCTCCACGAATTCCATCATACCCTGGTTGCCTCGACATAGACCACCTGAGAACGCATATGAATCTGGGTCATTTTGTGAGAAATATTCTAGCTTACGAATATCAGTTTTACCTACTAGTGATGAAATATCTTGGTTGTTATCATCGCCTGGTTCAGTTTTCATAATACCAATCTGTTTCAATTTAGATGGATACATTTTTACAACTGAGAACTTAGATATATCACCATCGAATTCTTCTAGGCGCTTAACACCCCATGGGGAAAGAAGACCAGACAAGTAACGCTTTGGAATGCCGTATTCGCTTTCCATATCATCGCCGAATTCTTTCGGATCAAATAGACCAAGTGGCGTTTCATATACTGGTGAGATTTCGTCACCAGCTTTTAGGACATACATTGGATGTTGTTCCATCAACTCTTTTAGTCGTTCTGCAAGAGAAGACTTACCGCCACCAACTGGACCAAGAAGATAAAGAACTTGTTTGCGTTCTTCTAGCCCTTGTGCTGAATGACGGAAGTATGCTACTAGACGTTCTACTGCTTCTTCCATTCCAAAGAAATCTTTAAACGCTGGGTAGACTTTAATTGTTCTGTTTAGGAAGATACGACTTAGACGTTGGTCTGCACTTGTATCTACTGTTTCTGGCTCACCGATTGCATCAAGCATTCTTTCTGGAGCAGTTGCATATGCTAGTTTATCTTTTTTGCACAACTTCAGATAGTCTTCTAATGACATTTCATCTTGTTGCCTACTAGCATATACTTTACTGAATTTTTTTAATACGCCCATATTAATTACTGTCCTCTTTTATTATATTCATGTATAACTATACTTATCATTTACGTTGAAGTGAAAATATTACCAACACTGCCACTAAATGTGAAGTGCCCGATATGGTCTAAATTAATGCATGGATCTAACCATACCTCGCCGCCTATAGCTTGCCATCTACGACAAAATGCATAATCTTCTGATAGATAACGTTTTGTATCCGGTTCGTGCATACAATCAAAGAATAGATATGTCCATTTAGCAAATTCTTCATCTAACAGCAAATCATTATTGAAGTATAACTCAGGATATGCCGCAATCATTTTCATAATGACTTCACGTTTGATTAGCATGAACCCTGTTGCTGCATCTTTTAGTTTTACAAGACCATCTTCTGTACGGATTGTTCCTTGCTCAGACTTATCAAAGTTCCATTCAAAGTTAAGTGCATAATTCGATGCAAGACGTTGCAGATCATTAGCGGTAACAGAATCACTATTCGATGATGCTCTTGTCATTTTATCCCAGTTCAAATCTTTCTTCGGGTACGCACCTACAATAATATCTTTGTCATGTTGTAACATATGAAGAATGTCAACTGGATCAAAGTTAATATCAGCATCGATAAACATTAAATGTGTTGCTTGTGGGTTTGCCATCATGTAAGCAACCATGTGACAACGCGCCCTTGAGATAAGAGACTCGTTTGCACTTGTTGTTACTGAATAGGGGATTTCATGCTTTGTATAAAGCATGTGTGCTTTAGACCATGAACGGAAGAATGGTTCTGTTACTTGCCCGCCGTAGCATGGTGTACAATAATGTACGTGTGTTTTTTTAATAAATTCTAAGTCGATGTCTTTACGGTGTTTCCGAAGACTTTCAATTATATCGCTCAACTGTGTGTCCACTTCTTATTACTTAGATTCATAATACTATAATTACTTACCCAAGTCAAGGATTTATTTTGAAGATTTTTGGTCTGCTATCCATTTTTTAGCTCTACGGTCAGTCGGAGCAGATGTTAGGAATTTATCAATAGCTTTATCAACTTCTAAGAAGTTTGCTTTACGATCCGGATCTTCAAGTCCGCCGCTGTTATCTACAATATGAAAATTACCGGCGCCGAATAGCTGTTGAAACTTCATAAGATTTTGTTGAACTGCTTGCCACATCTTAGTTACTTGCTCTTTAGGAAGACTTCTCGCTCTATCCACATTGCGCTCCTGTGCTACATCTTCACTTGTGTTGACGAATAGCATCATAGTTTCATAACCCAATGATTTTAGTTGTTCACTTGCCTTTTGCACCTTTGCTACGTCTTTACCTGTACCATCAATGACAAGCCCTAGACGACCTTCAATGTGTGATGCTTCTTTATTCTTTGTAATCTGTTTTGCACGATTACGAATTTCTTGCCCTTCATCCGAATAGATATCGTCAGGGGTTAATTCTTTTCCTGCCTTTGTCATCATATATTCATAAATATCATCTGAATTTACTGTACGTAGTCCTGTGCCGCGCAACATCTTATTAGCAACAAAAGATTTGCCACTACCTGGACCACCAGCTAGAAATACTGCTTTAAAAATATGAGGGTCATTAACCCCTTCTTCTACTGGCTTGATGATTTCATTAACGTACATTTATATTTGCTCCAAGAATTTATTATATGTATTTATCTTAGAGCGTTATAAATTATTTGAGACCTAATTGAATTCCATCTACTCTCTACTGTACTAGTGTCTCGTTTTGCACGTTCTACTAATGTCGCGGTACGAGTTGAATAGATGTTGTTATACTTCGTTAATGCCTCTTGTTCTTCAAAATTATCACGCTTACCAGTTTCACTTGTATATGATAAGTTACTTTGTGCTGTAGTTACATGTGATTTAATCTTACTAGATGTTTTAGACGCATCACTTGCAATCGATTTTGCTTCAACTTTAAGTGCAGAATTTGGGAAGTACGCGCCACCGTCAAGTGCTGATTTAATATCATTACGTATTCTATCTGACTTAGTTCGTGTTAGCATTAAGTCATTTAGGAATCTAGACTTCCAAGTAACAAATGCATTCGATTCGAATTCTCTGGTAGCATTTGATGTTGATATTTCTTTATCACTTGTGTTACTAGTTGATCCAGTCTCAGGCAGCTTAGAAACTATACTGCCACCACCGGAAGTAGGGTTAGTTACAAATGCATCATCTGTTCCGAATATACTTGCAAAACTTTCTTCTATATCATGTAAGTATGAATCGAACGGTGAATATAGTTTTGCACTTGCTATCATAGGAGACTGTGGTACACCAGGAGCTACTGATGCCGCTTCTTTAGCAGATTGTATAGCAGTATTAACATCATCTGCATTTGCTCTAGGATCTAATTCAGTTGCAATATTAGGAACTACATTAGTTACTGGAGATATCATACTCTGTGCCGCTGATTTAAGTTCAGGAGAACCGGTGTTTAGAAGTACTGCTAGTTTACATGGATCTAACGTTGCAGCCGCTAGTGCAAGTGCCGCTAACTTTGCAGCGATACTGGCTGCCATACTTGTTAAGTTTGCTATTTCACTTGTTATCTGATTTGCTAACGCCGCGATACCGTTCATCATGGACTTTGCGACATTGCCAATCTGATTGAATATATCTTTGATACTTTGTGGAATCATGTCTGATATTGCATCAACAATTGCAGAGACCCCACCTGAAATTGCACTGATGATACCTGCTGTAATATCAGTTATTACGCCAATCACTGGACCTAATAACTCTATAATTTTATCTAGTCCAGCATCCATAAAGTCCATTAAACCATCAAATGCACCTGACATAATGCCCATTAGTTCATTGAATAAACTACAACTGTCTGTTTGTTCGCCGAACTGCTGATTCATATCAGCTAATGAACTCGCTTGTTCTAATGTCTGTGGTAGATTAGTAATCTGAGAATTTGTATGATTTTGTAAACTACTATACATAGGTATCGCCGCGCCAGATATCCCTGCTATAAGTATCATATTGCCAAAATCAACGCCCAATGCGGATGATAATCCTGCTAGTAACAATGCTGTTTCAGTTGAAGATAATCCTGCATCTGAAAATGCACTTGATAGCGCCACCATTGCTAATGCACTCGGACTTGTTGCAAAATTTGTAAACGCATTTATGCTTGCTGTAGAACGTGCATCATATGGATTAGTGAAATTGTTTGCACTAATCTCACTGCTAAAAACTTGTAGTGCTTGCGTTCTATTATAATGTACCTGCCGTGCTTGCAATTCTGCAAGCTGATCCGGAGTTAAATCTGTAGAACTTATACCATCATAATATTCAACAGGAGTATTAGTTCCTGTAAATGTTACAGCGCCGCCGCCATTGTTAACCCATTCTTGGTATAATCTTTCAAATTCTGCTTCACTTGACATGTTCTTACCCGTTCACTATCACATTGCCACTACCAGATGCTACTCTAATACCACAAGAAAACGCATCACCTACTCTACCAAGTGGTTTTCCATTAACCAATACATTAGAAGAACCTTGACGTAGTGGTGTAACATGTGGCACACAAGATGGTGGTGAACCTCGCGGAACACCATGTGGGGTATCACTGTCTCCAACTCTGAATGCTTGCAGTCCATTAATGATTACATTGCTTGAGCCGCTGGAACATTTACCCGGACCACATGGTGGGTGATTAGTTGTACTATCTGTTGTTCTAGCAGCGCTTGGCATTATGTGATTAATCCTGATTTTTCTGGGACGACAAGACCAGATGTTGCTGCTCTATATGCGTCTGATGTTTCTTTATTCGTTTTTAATACTGCAACAACCTTAGTCGCTTTGATATTCACTTCGCCCTCACTATCTCCTGTGATAGTAAAGTTCTGAAATGCTGCACCTTGTGGTCCAATAGCAATAGTAAGCGGGCGCGCAAGTGTAATATACGCATCATCTTCTTTTACTAGTTTACCTAATACTTCTTGGCCACTCATTAATGAAAGTGTTACAATATCGTTTGTGTTATATTTCTTTTCAATTAACATTATTAACCTCTGTTTCTATTGATAGTATTTATTATTTTATAAAGTATGTGTTTAATTTGAGTTACGTTCTTTGATTGCATTTACAATGTCTTTTGCTTCATATTTTTTTAGTATGTCTAAATCATTTTGCACACGTTCAAATTTGTCTAGTTTGCCAGTTATTCTGTTTAGAATATAGCCATCTACATAACACACTAGATACATATCACCTTCAGATAGGTCATGTACTAACCAGACTTCTGGATTTAAATCAGGGCGGGCATGATGTATAGTATAAAAACATCCTAACCCATTCCCACTATTAGTATAAAATTCTTCTGTGATATATTCCCAAACATCAGGCCACATATGTGGGCGATCATAATCAAACCCATGTCTACTATAATCCAATGACTTCCAAAAATCTATAGCTAACTGTAAATTCTTTTCTGAGAAATCTTCTTTTAGATTTAGTCGTGTTTGGCGCCATTCAAATAACCGAGTAGCTGTATCTTTCATATTACATAGACCAACGTTTAACTGTATAACTTATATTTGTATAAAATCCAGGGTCTTGTGTATACTTGATTTTTAAAGAATTGCCTTCAATTTCCGTACTAAATTCAATGTTTGAGAATTCATCAACTTCTGCAATACCGTTACTATCGTCTTGCCAAACTTCTGTGTTGTCATCAGTTAACTTAGCTGCCGTAACTCCCATCGGATACCCGTTAATTACTTTAAGCTGTCCAACTCTCACAAATTTTATGTTCTCGTCAGTTTGCATTAACGAATAATCAACGAAGATTGTAGAAAATATATTCCTATCATATGATAAAAAATTATTATTTTCTCTCACTATCCCAGATCCTATTCCGTTGCTAGTAGCAGTAAACGTGCCGCCGATATCACCTAGAGTTGAAACTTTACCTGAGGTATCCGTCACTTCGCCCACAGCAGTTGCTTCAAATATGGTGCCGACTTCGTTATCTGGTGCGCCAATTAATGTAAAGTCGGTATCGCCTATTTCGATGATCTTATAGTTATTACCAATAATAATATTATCTAGCTCAACTATATTCTCATATCCAATTAATGTAAAGTCAGTGTCGCCAACATCTACAATAGTATACGTTCTACGGGGATCATCTAATAAATTATAAACTGATAGTTCTTCATCCGCAGCTTTTAGAGATTTCGTGAATAGACTAGGACGCAAGCCAGACATATGCCCCAGTGACGAAAGATGCTGATCTGCAAAAAGTTGACTGAAGGAATTCTCGGTTATTACTTCAAGATTTCTTCTCGGACGAGCCCATTGGGAAATGTCAAAGTTAACAGTATTTTGCATATCGAATAGTAACTTATCTACACCAGATATTTCTTCCAGAGTCTCTGGGTCAAACCAAATTGGAATTTCACGTACAACTAAGTCATCATTAATAATTAAACCATCAATTTCACAATCGTCTGAATCTAAAAAAGATTGAATTACCTGTTGTGCATTTGCGAACGGATCAAATGCAACCTCATCAACGGATTTCTTTATACCAATGTACAATTGATTGGTATCTGTAGCAAACCCCATTTCGCTTACTTCAAGTGTGGCAGGTGTAATTTCATCGCGTTCACCGCGTCTTAATAAAATTTTTACGTTTTCTGTAGACATTATGTAACTCCTAAGTCGTTACATGTATTTATCAAAATACTCTTGAACCTTCTGTGCCCACTCTAACGAATACTTCTCAAACTCTGCGCCTTCAACTACAAACTCTTGATAGTTGCCCAAGTTGTCTGCTTCTGCATCCCAACCAATCATCATAATAACAATTGTTTTGATGTCAGTACCATACAACTCATTGTGGGCTGCCGCATATGCCGCACCTTGCAAGAAGTAATCATCGATCCACTCACGCTTCTTAGGCTTGCGAGTAGTTTTGAAATCGACCATTGCAGGCTTCCCGTTCCATACACCAATGCAATCTGCTGTTCCAGCATAAAGACCCGGATAGTATAGAGGTACTTCTGTTCCCCAACATTCATCTAGATTGCTGAGTCCTTTGTCAATTACAATGTCTGATAGTTCTTTCGCCATCTGATGAATAAGATTCGATCCTGATGGACGATCTTCTTCTAGAATAAATCGCTCTAAGTGTAAGTGTACTTGAGTGCCGATACCGGTAGCGAGGCGCATAATACGATCCGCTTCCTCGTTACCGACGCGCCGGCGCCATTCATGTAAGGCTGTTTTATCTTTAAGCGCACTCAATACAGTAGTGACACTCGGTAATGGTTGTCCTCCAGGCGTTTGATAATGACGGGATCCGTTCACATTCACTCGCTCTAGAGGACTATATGTATATGTTTCTTTTAGCATACAAGTAGTATACTATGATTCGTAATGAATTACAAGTTCTTTTTTACAATTTCTATCATATCCGCTTTCTTTTTTCTGCGGTCAAGTGTTAGACCAAGTGCTTCTTCTGCCCATTCGTCTAACTCTTTTTTAGTCATTGCTTCAAGGTCTGGAGTCTCTAGTTTAGTCTCCTCAACTGTTGAAACTTTTACTACATCATCATGCTTAATAATGATTGGGTCCGGACTATTATCTACGACAAGTTCGGTTGTAACTTCTACGTCTGCGTCACGTAACTTACGCATCGCTTCTTCTTCTGTACGAGCTACCTTTGCCATAAACTCTCTATGACGCTTTGCATCAAGAATTTCACGTCTACGTTCTGCTACCTCTTGTGGTAGCTTAGAAAGTGCTAGTTCTTCTGCATTTAACTGGTCACGTTCAGCATGTATCTTCTCATTCATTTCTTTTTTAGAAAGAATTTTTATTTCTTTATCACCTTTAATAATTAATGGCATTATCCAATCCTCTTATCAGTTGCTTTGTTAGCAAGTTTTTTAACTGTTTCTCTATCACTGTTTTCCTCACCTTGAGTTGGGGCTCCGACGAGTGTGATAGCATCTACTGTTACTTTACTAGTATACTTGCTATTGCGCATTAAGTCAACAATTGATTCAGGTGTCACGGTGTGACCCATATCATTTAACTCTCTAGCTAAAATATCAGTACCAATAGTGAAAATTGAATTCGCCTTTAAACGAACTAGATACGCATTAATATCATTAATCAATTGCGCATGTGAATTTGCATCTTCGTTTAAAAGTGTTGAAATTTTCATCTATTATCTCTTTGCACGACCTAATGGTTCATCTTCTGGGCCCGACATTGATTCATCGCCACCTGAAAGTTCCATATCCATTGAAATATCATCTTCCATATCTGCGCTCATGTCGCCACCTAGCTCTGCGCCTGTCGCTGCCATGTCTGATGCTGGTTGCTGACCAGTTAGTACTAATACTGCATCGTTAACTGCATCTTTAGTTGAACGTGCTTGTCCTAATAGACTTGCAATTGCTGAGTCTGTAGCTTCTTTGAATGATGCTGATTGTTCTGGACCATGTGAATATGCCATTTCATCTGCAAGTGGGCCTAGTTGGTCATTTTGAATTTTACCTAGCTTTTCGATCATGTCTTGTAGTTCGTCTACAATACCACGAGCCGCCATTGTGATTTCTGCGTCTGCTGCATCTGCTTCAAGTAGAGCATTAAGTTGTGCCATCAGACCTTCTTCTAGCTTTTCTTTTTTCATTTTGTATTCCTTTGGTGCTTCGTAAGTATTGCTATACTTTGTCATTGTATCAAACTTTGGTGTTTCGCCTTCATTTGCTTTTTCTGCTTTTGATGCATGTACTGCTTTACGCTGCGCATCTGACTTATACTTGCCTTCGACAAATACTTCTACCATATCATCGCCATTGCGTAATGCGCCTTTTTTAACTTTTACGTTTGATTTGCCGTATTCTTTTTCAGCTTCTGCCGCAGACATTGAAGTTTGCTTCCAACGCTTTTCTGCTTCGTTTACCTTTTCTTCTTTGGTATCTTTAGCATCATCTTTTTTCTTGCCATTTTTCTTATCTTGATACGCTTGTAGTGCTGGCGGTAATTTGCCTTCTGCTACATGTGCTTTAAGTAATGACTTGATTGTTTCTAGCATAAGCATGTTTTCAACGTAGGCGCGGTTTTGATGATCCGCTCTCATCTCACGTTTCTGTGCTTCTAATGCTACTTTAGCTTCTCTTAGTGATTCTAAATCGCTTTCGACCTCATAGCCGAAGTTAGATTTCATATACTCATTTAGTCGAGTAGAAATCGCTACTGGATCTGTGTTATAAAAAATTGTTTTTTTCATGGTAATGTACCCCAATACATAGTTATATTATGTATTTATCATTTAAGATCATATTTAATTTTTAAGGAAGTATTTACTTGTTGAATGACTCATAAATGGACTTAATCTTTTTCTTTGCTTGATTAGCATCGCCTTTTGCTCTTGAAAAACGTGCTTCTGCAATATCCATCTTATTGGTATCATTTCGCTTCTTTGCTACTTTAAACGAATTCTTATGTACAAGTGCATCTTCATAACTCTGTTCAAAAAGTGCGTTTGCTGCCATTACTCTAGTAATTTCTGTTGAGTTTACTTTTTTACCTTCATTAAGATGCTTTGAGATAACAAATGCAGTTTCGTAGATATATAAGCCTTCAAATAGCGTATCGTGTGTACGATTATCACGTATGTCGTAGTATCCATCGTCATTTTTCTCCACTGAGTAAAGTCCGATATCAACGCCAGTTGTTGTTTTCTTTGCTTCATTGATAGTAGTTGCTACTTTCTTCGAAACATTATTTGATGCATTATGAAAGCCTTTAAGGATATTTTCCATAGCTTTAATATCTGCTGTTTTCACACCAGGTGCAGTATCAATGATGCCAGCAGCTTCACGTGCTTGTGCTTCTTGTTGTGCTTGTTGTTTAACCCCACTCTTATCACCGTTAAGTGCTTTCATAAGATTACTCATTGCGTCTACATCTTTTTTTGTTGGTGCTGTCATTTTTGCCTCTTTCTATTATACAGTTCTATAACCACGTAGTGTTGGTACCAACACACCTTTGTGTGTTAGTTTATCAGCTATCAATCCTTCACGGTCTGATAACTGTGATTCATTAACATATTCATTCTCTGTGAAGAATTTCATGATTAAATCATTTTCTTCTTCTGTGATCATTACATATAGACCACCTAGAACTTCTGTAAGTCTCATAGAAACTCCTTACTTATTAATCTTATTCAAAAGATTTCTAAATTGTGTAGCTGTCCTTGGATCGCTTGCTAGTTTATCAACTGACGATGCTTGTGCCGCCATTGCCTTGCGCTGTACCGGAGATAATGTCTTACCTTGACTTGCTTTATCCACTGCATCTGCCGCCTGCTGACCTGTTGCGCCACCTAAGTTCTTTTTGCCTAGACGTTGCATAGATTGTGCTTTCTGCGCTGATGGAGCTGATGTTTTGTTTGCTCTCATTTCACTTGGAGATACAGTGCCGCCACCTGAGTATGCTTCTCTTACAAGACCCAATAATTCTTTAATCGCTTGCTCATCACGGTCACGCAATGAACGCATTAGATTGACATAATCAGGAAAGTCAAGCGATTTCATACGCTCACGCACATCATCCTCTGATGCTCCAGCCATATCAGCGATATTTGCTAGGCGTGTATTGTATGGTGTTGCTGTTTCGTTTAGCATTGCTTTTTCTATGTCTTTTCTTAATGTCATTTTCTCTCTACCTATTTAGTGACTTCAATCTACGTGAAGCTGGGTTCATACGCTTTGTCATCTTTGACTTTCTAGCCATTCTAGACCCCATTTTAGCTTTAGTACGTGCTAACGTAAAACGCTTTTTAATGTCTACTGGTTTGAAACACGATGTTGGGTTAGCGACTGTCTTGCCCTTTAGTCTGCCACTTGCACAACGATACTTACGAACAACTGATTTACCTTTTCGGGCATATACCAGCTTTGCTTCGTCTAGTTCTTCTTGTGTTCCAATAATTTCTTCGATGAGCATTAAAACGTTACCTTAAATACAGAAGTTAGTAGTGCGATTAACATAGTACCAAATAAGGTTGACACTGCCCATACTACTACTTTCTTTAGTTCACTGATGTCTTCTTTGATATCAGTATGATTTTTCTCAATCTGTGTTTCGACTCGTGCTATTGACTGGTCGATGTTTTTAAATCTTTCGTGATTTGCAGCAACATGTACATCAAGTTTTTCTGCTTCAACACGTGCTAGTTTAGCTTCTATTTCAGACATTGTAGGGCTCCAATGATTAATTGTTTCTTGTATTTATCATTGTAGCTTGTTTTATTTATCTACGAATAAAAAACCCGACACAATAAATGCATCGGGCTAACATCTCTTGCTTAATGTGTGTCCATATACTGTACGATACTGTAACTATGTACATGTGACCCCAATACCATCAGATGAGTGGGCGCCAAAGAGAATTATTTAATAAATTTTATATACTCTGACATATCTGGCTTAGGTTCAACTCTCCACTTTTCATCATATGGTGCGTCTACCATTTTCTGCGTGAATGGGTTGAGTGTTTCCTGTAGATCAGAACCATATCCTACGCCAAGGGTCAAGTAGATATCATCTACAGAATTTAGTCCTAGGCGTTCAACTATTTCAGGTGCATGTTCGAACCGTGTGTCGTAACACTTGCAGAACCCAGTATCAATACCTCTTGCTGCAGCAGAGTGTACTAAGAAGTTTGCTGCCAAACCAATTTCAAGATGACTTAGCCATTTTTGAAACTCATGCGGTGAACCAGAAAAATCTGCGGCGAACGCGCCCGGGTCTCTCCATGAAAATACCAAAATGTATGGGGCTAGAACTTGTGGATTATATCTATGGTCTGGGTTATCTCTGTCTACACAGAATTCATAGTATTTGTCTCTTAGTTCTGGATCAGAGTAATCCAATACTGATATTTGATAATGTACTCTATTTTGCTTTACTGGCACTCGTCTATGAAGTTCAGCAAGCATATCATCTAGGTCTTGCCTGTTTACTTCTTTTTCCATGTCCCAAGCATGTGTTTGTTTTCTATCTTCAATTAGTTGTTTCCAACTTGCTAATATTTCGGTCATTGTGTCCTCTTAGTGTTTGTTTTATAGTAGTTCTGACATTGCAAATTCAATATTTGCTGGTGATGATAGAGTAACGTTATTGATTGTCACGCCTTCAAAAATTTCTTTAAGAATTGAAACCGTGTCACCATTTCTTTCGAAGACCGCGCCGTGTTCAACTGCAAACTTAAAGATAAAGCCTGGTCCGGTTAGTGTTGGTGCTAGTACGTCTAATGTTACTGCTATTGGGTTATTCATGATGACTGGTTGTGCTACTAGATTGATTAAGTTGCATACGTCATCAAAGTTCTGTTGTGTTTGGTCAGCTACGTCACCTGTCACTGTAATATCTAACCCTGAAACATATAGTGTGTAAAAGTTGATATTGCCTGATAAGTTTTCGCCTGCTCTTGCGGCGCCATGAATTCTTGCCATTGTTATTTTCTCCAATGTTTATTATAGTAGTATTTATCTGATGGCAACAAAAAAGACCCAGTAAATTAATACTGAGTCTTTTGTTTTAACCTGGGGGTTTAAACTTAGTAGTCGAAATCTGCTACTGTGTAACCTGCACCTAGAGCTGCCTCTAGTGATGCTGCTGTCCATGCGCCGTTGTTTTCAACTGCGATACGTGCGCCACCTGCGCCTAGGATTACTACTGTTGCACGTGTTGAAGCTGTTTCAACAAGTACTTTCATGTCTACTGCTGATGTGTGTGTTACAGTAAAGTGTGTTAGTGAACCTGTTAGGAATTGACCTGCGTCATATGATTCGTGTGCTTTTGCCATTTTATTTCTCCATTAAATGTTTGCGAGACTACGTGTCTCTATACTATTATTTATCTTTTTTGTTCAGTTATTTGTCCCTTGACTGAAACTTTCCGCCAAGTTTTCTACCTGTCTGATATGATGTTTTGCCTAGATATGAGCCTAGCTTACCTGCACCATAGATTGCGCCTACTGCCGCAGCCGCTTTGACAATTGGCTTATCCCAAATCTTTTTCTTTTTATCTTTCTTGTCATCAATGATGAAGTTGCCGCGCTTCTGAAACTTTAGAAGTGCTGGTGTAAGTTCACTGCGCATTGCTGATGAACGCATATACTGTGCCATACGTGTTACTACTAACGCACGTTGATTTTGATTCAGATTGTCCCAATCGCCTACTAGTCTACGCATAGACTTTAACATACCATCTTGTACGTTCAACTGTCTTTCTAAACGCATTAACATAGATTTCTCGAAACTAGCATTAGATTTATTTGTACCGATATGATTTAGATAGCGCATTACATCTGCTTTCTTAACACTGATACGAGACATAGCAACTTTATCTTTATCGCTAGAATAGTCTTGGTCTTTGCCCATAAGTCTATTAAGAGCGATATACAAGTCTGTGCCGCTTGTTCTAAAGTAATCAAAACTCTTGAATGCTCCTGTGCGACTAGCATATTCACTAGCTAGTGGAGCAAAGTCGTAGTCTTTGTTGAATACATTTAGCATCATTAACTGTACGAAAGCTAGATTTGCCGCATCATCTATATTGACACTGCTTGCAATCTTCTTGTTTCTAAACAAACGACTTTCAGTAAGTTCATGTACGAGTTGTAACTTACTATCATTATTTTTTTCGAATGTATGACCACCTTCAATCTGTGCCCACTCATTAGCTGTATATTTTTTCTTACTCATCATTCATCTCTTTAAATCTATCAGCAAGTTCTTTAATCTTATCACTTGCATATGTTTTACAGCATCTAGGAATAAATGAGTGTAAAGTAATTGCAATCACTGCAATTTGAAGTTCTAGTGCGATACCCATTGCAAATCGTGCATGTTGTAGGGGACCCATCTGTGCTTCTTTTAAGTGTGTTTTGCATTCTTTACTAAACATATTATCTTTCCTTACTCATATTTGCAGCACTGAAACCACTGCGATTTACTAATTTACTGTCACCTTGACCAATAACATAGCCCTCACCGCCGCGTTCTCCAGCTGTATACGCTTCTACATCTGCTTCTGCTGAGTCTAACTGTCCGATAATATCATTTTTCACAGTCATTAAATTTGTAATAACTGTGAATAGTGCTTTCATTCCGTCTGCATTATTGTTAACATGATTTGCCATACGTTCACGCATTGACTCTGACATTTTTTCATTCGCTAACCACTGACCCCAATCACTTACTAGATTGTCTAGCTTACGTGCTTTTGTCATGTTGTTAACGTACTTGTATAGTGCTTGCTTGAACGAACCTAGCTTATTAGATTTTAAGAATTCATCTTCTAGTAGGGAATCAATCTTTGATGCATTTTGTCTTGCAAATGCTGTTACTTTGTCTAAGTTGTCTGCTTCTACTTTAGGCGCTTGTGTGACTGTTACAGGCGGCATGATAAGCAATCTACCAGCGTTTAGTTCTGATGCATCTACTTTAGATTTAGAACCGTCTAGTTCAATCTTAGCATGTAGTACTACACCGGACTGACTTTGCGAAATCTGTTTACCAATGTCACTCTTTTGTTTAACACGATATGTAACAATGTTTGGAGTAAACTCATAATGACCATCATCAACACCTGGTGTTGTAAAGTATAGTAGATCACCGTGTACATAGCCTCTAAAGTTCTCTGGAGTAGCTTGCTCATAGATGTCCCAAATGTTTGTCATCTTTTTAACAAATGCTTTTCTATTAGCATCTGGAGCTTCTTTGCCTCTACGTAAGAACATAGATGACATTTCTTCTTTACTTGTAACTTTCCCATCGTAGCCCTTTGCACCGAAACCTGATTTATCAGTTAGTACAAACTCTCCGTTTTCATTACGACCAAAGATAACTGCTGGCGAACCATCCCATTTAACTGTGATATTATCCGGTGATGTTTCTAAGTCTTTTAGTGTCTTAATAGATTTAGCAATACCCTGCGAACCATGCCAGATAGCAAAATCTTCTACGTGTTGAATACGTGCATCTTCTCTTAGCGGTGCTTTAACTTCTACGCTTTCGCCTAGTTCGGTTGGTACACCTGCACCTTGAATACTTGGATTTGATTTGAAGTCTTTGAAAATCTTTTGTGCTAGTTCTTCTGGATAGTTTTTCTTAACTGCCGCATACAATGATTCAAAACTGTACAAATCATCTGCACTATCTAGCTTTAAGATTTTTGCCCAATCTTTTGGATCCTTAAATGGACCTTTGATTGTTTCATTCTTATTTGCTTTAGTATGACCTATTCCACTTTTCTTTTCAACTGGTCTACGAATTACTCGCACCATGCCGTCAGTAGGAGAGAACATCCAACGTTCCATCTCTAGTGGTCTGCCGTCACTTGTAGTTTCTTTACTTGCCTTTACACCAATCGCGCCTGCGATTGAAGCAATCATAATATTACGATGAATGCCTTTATAGTTACTACTTCTACCGTCTTGACTCATTTCTTTTGAGTGAGGGGAGTGGTAGTAGTTCTTCATAAAGTCTACGTCACCAGGCATAAAGTCGATTTGTACTTTACCTGTACGTGTCTTGCCATCTAGTTGCTTATCTGGATCATAGTTAACAATATCAACTACGGTCATAAACACACTTGACTTTTTGATTTCTTGGATGCTTGGTGCAGCTTCTAGTCTTTCAGCAAAGTCTGCAATCTGATCTTTATCTAGATTAACTGCAATATCAATATCGCCACTGAACTCTTTCTTACCAACAGAACCTAGTGCATTCTTAATTAGTGGAATACCCAATTCTTTTTCTAGCTTCAATAATGTAGGTTTAATTTCACTGTGATGAATAATGCCTACGCCTGGCATCGCACCGCCTTCACTGATAGTCGTGCTATCCAGTAAACTAGCCATACGCTTATGAAAGCCTTTTTGTTTTAGACGAGGCTTACGTGGACCTCTAAATCTACGTTCAATGCCTTGACTTAAAATAATCTCACTAATCTTCATAATTGTCTCTTTCCGAATGGGCTTTCTCCAGTCAACTGAGGACGAGAAAACCATAATTTAAACCATTCAGGAGTGCCGGGCTGAATATCATTCTTACGCTGATATTCGCCTTTTTCCGTACCAGTATGAGAGATATTCTCCTGATGTTGTGACACATCATAAGGTTTATATATCCCAGCAAGAACTTTTAATTGTTTTAGTTGTGTTTCTAAATCCACTTACTTCTTCTTTGCACTAGTCATGCCTCTCTTAAACTTACGAGGGTCTTTGGCACGGATACTGTTGACTAAACGCTTAGTCAAGTCACTGGCAACATCTTCGTCAAAAGTACGTTCAATGTACTCCATAAGATTAATTGCGCCGGCAATAATGTGTTCACCCTTTTGTTCAACAAGGCGTTCTTTTTCTAGTGAAAGAGAATTAAGTTCTTCGAACAGGCTTTTGCGCTTAGTCATGATAAAATCTCCGTTATAGTGTATTTATCAAGTTTCGTCAAAAGCGGAACGAGACTTAGTTTTGAGCATTGCTCTAAGAGATGATGCGGCTTGGCCTTTATCCATTACTGGAGTATCATCTTCTTCTTTAGTTACAGTTGTCTTTTTGCGTAGTTGATCCACTACACTTGACGTGCCTGAACTAGTAATATTGTTGTCTGAATTTTCACTTGTATCATCTGAGATACGCAAACTGTCTCTATCGAATACGAGATTTACTTTGCTACCTACACCACTAGATGAACGAGTTTTTAGAAGCTGTAGTTGATATTGTCCACGTTCACGCATAGCATTAGATGTAAAGATACCAATCACGTTATCTGCTGTTTGAATTTTAGAGATACCACCAGCAATATGCGAGTGATCGAATTCAATTTCTTCAACTGCACTACGGTTCAACTGTGATGCTGTTACTAGTACAGAACCAGTCTCCATAGCGAAGTTACGCATTTCTTCTGTTACGTATTTGTCTTTAGTATAAGTATCACCTGCTTGTACTTTCATAGTCGCAGGAGTAAGAAGGTCGAGATAGTCAACGCACAAACAATCGACCTTCTTACCTGTCTGGATTTGTAACTCTTTCAGATATGACCTAATGTCATTAACGCTTGACCCTGATGGGAGATATTTGATTCTAAGCTGTCCGGACTGTTTACCTTTTGCTTTGACCATCAGTTCCACTTCGTCCAAACTTTTAAAGATGCCTTTTGTACTTCTGTCCGTCTGCATTGCATACATACGCATCGATGAAAGCGATTCTGAAAGTTCCAGAGTGATGTAGACACAATTAAGACCAGCCTCTGCCCAATTCAGGCTCATATTTTGCATGAATAGGGATTTGCCTGCGCCAGAGCCTCCTGCAAAAATCGTGATCTCCCCACGATTAATGCCACCATATAGCTTATCATCAAGGGCTTTCCAGCCTGTAGTCATCTGACCGTTATCGTCTTTCAGTCCTTCCAATACACCTCTAGGGTCAGCAAAATAATCTGTACCCAATGAACGTGCCAGTCCGGTTTGAACTGCTTCCTTGATTCTAAGTTCTACTTCACCGTATTTGCCAGTCTCCAACAAATCAGCACTATCGATAATAGCCTTCTCAATAGCCTTATGTCGGCAGAATGTTTCAAATTCATCAACAAACCATTCGATATGCTGGTCGATGTTATCCAGTTTCTCTACAGTCACTCCCGTTTCTGCCTTAACCATTTCAAGACTTGGGATAGATGAATATTCATCACTGTGTGCGATTAACTGCTTGACCACGGGACGGACGCCGCGGTCAAAGTATTCAGGCTTAATGATACTCCGAACTCTTGAATAAAGTTCTGGATCACTAAACATGAACTGTACAAACAGTTGTTGTAAATCGGGGCTATAATTTTTTACTTCTGACATTCTCTCACTATATCAAAAAATGGTTACATTGTCAAGCTATTTCTTAGTAGCAAATCGGTCTTCGGGTCTATAGAAAATCTTTTGATTATGGAATCGTCCAAGAAGTTCACGCAATTCGGTCACTTCTTTTGCTAATTCGACATCGTAGTTTTCCATTAGTTTCATAGAACGCCTGGATACTTTGGCATTTAATGCGTTCTCAATGATTTCTAAATCTCTAACAGATAATTTAAAGTTCTCATTAGGTTTTACCATAACCCTAATCCTCTTCCATTTCCTGCTATAATCATAAGGCATGTAATAATATGCAATAAGATCCAAAAGGTACGGAACGCAAGGGCTTTCCTCACATCACTTTGTGTAATGGGAAGAAATTCAGGCTTGTCATCGTCGGTAATACCCACTGGCATTCCCACAGTTCTTGCCCAAACTTTAAGCCACTTGCGCTGTCCGCTCATTAGTAAGTCTCAATAATGTGGTCTGCGATACCATGCTTTAGTGTTTCCTCTGGGTTCAACCAACAGTCACTTTCTGGAAGTAACCATTTGCGAATATATGCTTCATTTTTACCAGTACATTTCTTGTAATGATCCATCATACGTTCTGTTGATAGTTCAAACTCTTTTACGATAGACATTAGTTCGTGTTCTTTACCACGTGATCCCCAAGAGTACTGGTGTGACATCACACTTGTATTTTGTGTGATATAACGATGTCCTTTTTCACCTGCCATCATTAGTAGTACACCGCAACTTGCAATCATACCCATACCGTATGTGTATACTGGAATAGAACTTTGTTTAATTACATCAATAAGATGGAAAGCACTATTCACCGCACCACCAGGTGAGTTAATATATAGATGAATTACTTCTGGGCGTGTATCCTCAGGCATCATATTGTATTCCATAATCATTTTGACTAGTGGCATACAGTTCTCTTGATTGAACTCTTTATCCATGAATAAGATGCCGTTATCATACAATGCTTCACCAGGTTTCTTTGGTGGCATCGGAGGTTGTGGCATAGGCATAGGTGGGGGAGCAGGTACCACTTTTGGCGCTGGTATTACTTTATTTGGCTCTGTTTTACTCGGAGCCTTTTTTGTTACTTTTTTCTTCTTAGGTTCTTTAGCCATGTATTTTGAATTCCTATCTTAAACGCATCTTTACGTTAATCTTTGTACTATTACTTATGCTTCCGTCGATTACACTTTTGAGAGTGTATAGTTTTCCATATCTTTGTATAGCATCGCCTGCATCTTTTAAATCTTCTTCCCATCTTGGGAAAGATACACTCCATCCATTTTCGATAGCTTGTTTAATTAATTTCTCACCTGCTTTATCCCTGTCAGGACAGACAATCACTTCGCCTTTGAATTGATTGATATAATCTATTTGTGTGTCGCTTGCTTCATTACTCATAATTGCTACTGCATCTAAACATGCCGCATCAATCGTTCCTTCTGTTACAATCAAGTACTTTCTATTTCGCTTGATAGCATCTATATTGTATAAGAAGTCTTTCGGCGTCTTACTCATATACTTAGCTTCGTTCTTACCAGTAAAGTCTCTTCCACTATATCCAACAATTCTTTCACCTTGGTAGAAAGGAAAGATAACTCTTTGTCTGAATATAGGATGCGGAGACCAATATGTATCTACAAAATCGTATATACCTCTGTCTAATAGATATTTAGCGGCTGATATAGCACGTTCATCTGGGTTGTCACTGCGTAGTATATCTTCTAGTAATTCAGAACCTTCTGGAAGTTCTACTTCTTTAAAAATAGGTATACGTGTTACTTGAGTTTTACTTATGAATAATGTTGGACCGTCTGCTAATTCTTTTTGTCTAATAGCGTCAAGTTGTAATCGTTTGATATCGCTTTCTGGCATACCAAGATTACGCAATAGTACTAGCATCTTCTTATTAAGGACCCTGCCGGACTTGTGTGACGCGGTAAACCCACAGTTAAAGCAATGATATGATACACTCTCATTGTCACTTCTGATACCGCCACGTTGACGTGTATCATTACGTGCTTCACCATTGTCTACACAGCATGGACAATTAAAAGACAACCAACCGCCGGATGATTGTCTTCGCTGATGTGGAAGGTGTGAATATATTGCTTGTTGTAATTCCATAACTATACTATAGCAGTTTTATGTGTAATTGTCAAGCCACTCTTTTGCTAGTTGATGTAACAGTTCTTTATCTTCTACATCATTTCCAAAATCTCTAATCGTAGCGATTCTTTCTGCATCTGAATTTGTATTGTTTTTGTTTTCGTTCAATCTGCGTGACCGTATTCGGAAATTAGAAGGAGAATTATCTCCTCCTTGTTCACGTGGTAAAATATGGTCTAAATTAGGTTCATGCATTTTATCAATTGGTTTAATCTTGTTGTGTCCTGCACCCCAATCATAGGCATAAAATGTATCATTTACTAAATATCCTCTGGATTCTTCTAAGTTCGCTTCAATAAAAGACAGTGCTTCTTCTTCTGTCCATTTATAGTCTTTCTTATACTTTCCAAGAATTTTTACTTTAAAGAGTACGTCTGGGTCTTGGTAGTTTCTTACTGCGAATTTAAACAAATCTTGTGTATAGTATGTTGTTTCGTCAAACCCCGACCAAAGTTTACGTTCTTGTATGCGCTCATTAAACATTTTACGCTACCATCGACATTGGCATAATTTCAAAATCAGCCATAAGTTCGGAAGCAACGTCAATATCTTTAAGCACAATTGGTTCCCACGCAATGCCAGGTTCAACCACACGAACAAGTTTCAATACACCAGATGCCCATTGTACTTGCAAATCTTGTTCAGTGAATACGTTTAAATTATGCGCTCCACCAATACCGTTAACACACGCCTTTCTTGCTTCCAAGTAAAGACCTGAACGATTGCTTGATGGACACCAATGACGAATGCCACTTTCAATTGCCATATCGATAACAATTTCATTTTCTGACACATCTGATTGTGTTTCTAAGAACTTACACACCATTTCGATAGCCTGTGCTGGGACACCACCACCTGCTTTGTGCATTGTTTGTGCAATAATACGTGTAGCACGTTCAAAGATATCATTACCATAACGTTCATAATCCCGAACAAGACTAGCAACACCAGTGCATGTCATCCGCTCAGACACAGAACCCTTTTCAACAATCTTAATACCAGCCTGTACTTCAACGATTTCATAAACTGCATATGCAATTTGATATTCTGGGTCTAAGGAATCAATATCTTTATTTTCTTTTGTTGAAGTGATTACCATCTGCACACGATTGCGCCATTTGTCAAACTCACTTGCTACAAGACTATTGATATTTACACAACCATATTGTTCAACATCAACACTTTCATCTTCTGATTCCTCATATTCAACTGGGATTTCACGTATACCAAGAATAATAGAAGAAACATTACGATGTTGTGCATCATTCATGTAGAACTTATCTTCTGCCACGTCATAACGTGCAAGACCTGTCAATACTTTTTTGGGGTTGAAAACAAACAAAATATCTTTCAAAAGATGTCGCAACATAATACCACGTTGTACTTTGTTATTCTTACACATCTTATCAGTATTTTGATACATTTCACGTGGTCTGCGCAACCCATTCACTAGTAAACCAAGTTTATCTTGCCAATTCAAATCAATACCTTGAAGTGCTTTTGTTTGTGCTAAGATTTTTAAAATCTCATTTGCTACTTCGTATAAAGAAGGAAACTTACCAAGATGGTCAGTTGACACATACTTTGGGACCTTACTAATAATTAACATCTTTTCATCGTATGACAATTCAGAAATATGTGTACGTTCAGTGACATCACCAAATACACGTTCTAATTTTTCACCCCAAATTACTTTTGGGTCTTTGTTCATTCCCGCCATTATAGGCTCCTCTATTTTCTTCTGATTACTATATTAATATAGTGTGATTCGTTCTATTTGTCAAGTTTTTTTATTAAGCTACTTTCATGAAACGAAGTTCAAATTCGTTTACTGTCAGGTTCTTACGTGCTTGCAGTACGGTCTCGTATGAGAACTTTTCTACAAGTGCTTTCACATCATACTTCTTGTTGATTTCTGCGAATGCTACATCTGCAAGGCGTTCATCGGTCAACACTTGATACATCTTCTTGTAACGCTTGAACATGCGCTTTACAGTGTTAGACGAATTGTCACCTCCTGTGCGTGACAGGTTTACGTTAGCGAGAGTGTAACGTTCAGCAATTAGGTTAGACATTGCTTCTTCTTTTACAGTTTCAGCAACAGCAAGTTCATCTGTATCTACAGCGATAACTTCTTGTGTCAATTGATTCATGTTAGACTTTACGAAATCAGTGAGTGTGTTGTTCTCATTTGCTTTTGAGGTATACACATATTTCGTCTCAAGATATTCAAGTGAGTTAAGTGTCATAGACTTTTTGTTCGTGCGAACATAAGCAACACGTGTTTTCTCATTTTTCAAGATCATTACGTTATACATGATAGTACCTCTCTCTGATTACTTAATTAATATAGCATAGGAAAAAGATTTGTCAAGCAAAAAGCGCAGAATAAAATCCTGCGCTTTCAATAACTTATAAAATAATTTAATTTAATTTAGTTTCTTAGAAGTACCTTAGTAATCTCGCCAGCTGATTTAGTGTAAGAGATTCGTATCCAGTTTACATTTGCTTGTACAACGTAACCCTGTACGCCTGTTTCATTGTTAATACGAATACCCGGATCATACATCAAGTCTGGTGTTAAATCGAACCAATCATTATCATTCGTACTCGGTTGAACTGATAGATCGCCCTGAATGTTTACATCGCCGGTAAAGCCATCAAAGTAAAGAGCAAACGTATGAAGTGAGCGTGACTTGATTGTGTTACCACTGCCGTCAAATACTGTTGTTACATACTTCTGACCATCATCATAGAATGTAGTTGTCTCTTGTGAATCTTCAAACTCTGGATAAACATCATCTAATACTTCAATCGTACCTTTGGCGTTGTCATTTACATCTGTATAAATGATTTGTTCTACACCGTCTTCAACTGTATACATCGCAAACTGATAGAAGCCTTCTGGTAACATAATATGGTCTGCGGCATGGAGTACTAGGGAACACATACCTTTCTCTGCATTTTCAATAGTCAAATATCTGAACAATACGTTTTCACGACTTTCACGGT
>OAPQ01000003.1_pt1 | contig 35605 bp, 63 predicted proteins | sample 1498871 | NCBI WGS metagenome assembly OAPQ01 (sample SAMEA3275646, study PRJEB22092) | marine metagenome | biome: ENVO: 01000023; feature: ENVO: 00002042; material: ENVO: 00002149 | collected 2014-06-21T11:10:00+00 | depth 0 m
CGTGTAAATCAAGTTTCGCCATGCTTCGTCATGTCCCAAGTAAAGCGACCACTCAGCATTACGATATTAGTTTTATTAGGCTTTTCAATATTATACATGTTACGTTCATTAACGAACATAATCTTATTAAGTCCCATTTTGAGTTTGTTTGGACCAACAATTAAATCAGCTTCGCCCTGAGTAACTAAAAAGAATACACCAGTTGGATTTTCATAATCCTGGCTAATTTGTGATTTACTTGTAAATGGCTCACTAAAAACATCAGCACTAATATCACTTATGCGTGTACCAAGTATGGTATTGATATGGTCAATGATTTCAATAATATCATCTTTGTTACCAGTTACAACAAGTTTAGTTAACTTCTTGGCAATATTATCGGTAATAGTTCCCATAATCTTACTATTTGGCATTGCATACTTTTTATTAAAAGCATCCCGCGCTAATTTACTCATTATGCACCTTTATTAAGTAGTCCACCGTCTTTACATTCTTCGACAAAATCGTTATAATGTTTTGGGTATTTAATCATAACATGTTGTACGATTTCATTATAGTCACGTGTATCACTGCGGTTTGTTTCGATTTTTCTATCTGTAAGATTTACGATAGTAGTTGCTTCCTGCCACCAACGCTTGCGCACTCTAGTAACAAAATAAATCTGTTCAACCATCTGCCATTGACCGTCGGTACCAAAATTCTTCATTGAAGTGTTTGCGCCTGGTGCTGGTACAAATGCGTGTTGTAATACAATATATGCTTTTTTCGCCATTATTTTTCTACTCTTATCTTTCCATGTTCAATAACAAGTTTACCGCTAGTATTTAGCATAACTGTAATCCAACGTTTGTCTTTATTCCATTTGACTGGAACTTCTAAATCTTCACACATTTTTTCTATTAGTTCAAATCCATATCCAAATGTATGTGGGTCTCCTATAATTACACTTTCTAATTCACCGTCTAAAATCTTACGCTCAAAATGTTTGATACAGAAGTGCAAATCATTTGTATCATTGATTGCAATTTTAAGATTGTCGCCTTCTTCGATAAGTACCCTAAATGGATTAGGAGGGTCTCTATTTTCTGCCATATAACTTAATGTACGATGTAAGTCTAACAAATAATCATCATACATATCATGCTGAATAATTATTCTGGGAGCATATCCATCCATGTTATCCTGCAATGTGTTGAAGTTCTAATAGAGTAGCACTGAGATTAATCTCTGGATCTGCTACTAGTGCATGATTAACAAGTCCATCACGAATACAGATTAGCGCACGTCCTTGCACCATATCATCTTCGCCGAACCAATCTAGGTTTTCATATAGCTTACGATATACACCTTCATATTCTTCTGCACGTGCTTTTGCTACAATAAGTTTACGTGCTTCTGAAATCTTACCAAGTTGAAATAGCGCAACATACTCAAGTATCCAATCACTCTCGCCGCTCTCTCCTTCACCAGGAGCTTGTAGCTTACCGTCTACTACGTTCTGTTGGACCATGTTGATGCATTTGCGTAAGTCTGGGTAAGTCGAACGAACATAGATGTCAAGTGTTTCCAAATCTACGTCAACACTTTCAGTGATAGCAATCGTAGCAACACGTGCTGTAAACTCTTGTGTGTCTAGCTTTTCAATATGATATCCCTGACAACGACTGTGAATAGCAGGAATAACTTTGTTTGGATAGTTGCACGTCAGAACGAAACGACAGGTTGTAGAATATGTTTCCATCATATTACGCAGAATTGCTTGTGCGTTTGGTGATAGATAATCTGCTTCGTCTAGCAGAACATATTTAAAATCTCCGGAGAAAGGAAGGGAACTAGCAAAGCCATTAATCTTTGTCCTCATTGTGTCAACGTTGTTTTCGTTAGATGCATTAATCATCATCACGTCACCGCCGTCAACTCCTAGTTCATTCAGCAACACTTTTGCCAGTGTCGTCTTACCGGTGCCTGCCGCTCCAGAGAACAGTAAGTGTGGAATAGCACCGCTATCGACCCAGGAACTTACTTGTTTTTTCTGTTTGATATCACGAAATACATAGTCCTTAACAGATGTAGGACGATATTTCTCTACCCATAATTCACGCATGTAAACCTCAAAGTTGTGTATAGATTGTATAAATTAGTGCGACTTGTGCTACTGTACTTACCAGTAAAAGAAAGGTCATACGGTCAAGTCTGCGTGAAATGCGCTTGAAGATACGTTGACGTTCTACCATCGATTCATCAATGCTTCCAGGTGTAGCATCATCTAGTCCCCACGCAACATAGTCAATTTTATTTTTAGGTGTCTTACTCATATCTTATCCTTTAATACCCATAGCTTAGAACAATAATAACATGCCGCCCATGGTTTGTCAACTGTTACTTTAATACTGAATAATGGATGGTCTTTGTTATCACAGTAACCGTTAAATTCTTCATTAAGTGTTACTTTTTCTTTCTTCGCCATAAGTTCTGCTTTGCGCTTTTGTTTCGCATCGTGTTCTTCTTGGCTTAGACTGTAACGAGACTTTCTCATTTGTCCCAAGGCATCTTATTGCTTTTCTGATAAAAATATTCTTTATGCAATTCTTCCATTTGATTATATGTAAATCTATGTTCACAACCAAACTGTGCAGAACTACTAAAACGAACAAAGCGATCCTTGGGATCGGTGCCTTTCTTTGGTCCTACAAATATATCTGTACCACGTGCTTTACCAGTCCATTCATCTTTCCACGTTGTAATCATTTCTTCAAACTGGTCCTGATCCCACAGGTACGTAATACCATACGTATCATGTACCATCACAGTTAGCTTTACACGCTCACGGTGCTTAAACAGATATAACTTGAATAAATCTGTGAATGGTTTGTTATAATCTTTATTCATTATAGTCCTTGCTCTATTCCACTGTCCGACCAAAGCCATTCAGTTTGTGTTGTTATTTCAGAAATTAGTATTTCATGATGCTTTGCAGCTTTGGGGCGAGTTGCTTTAATTTCAGCCATATACTTTTGTGCTTCATCAATATCATTAAATGTTGCAACTACTACTGAATCTTCTACACGTGGGTGATATACTATCTGTATCCGTTGCATCATTCATCTACCTTAGAATATTCAACAACTTCATTTCCGGATTCGTCAGTTCTGCGAGACTTAACTTTTAAAAAGCCATTGTCTTCAAGCAAGGTAATCATGCCATTTGCCCCATCTGTGACACCAACCTGCTTACCATAATATCGCCCCATTAAAAATAGGAGAATTCCTAATACTACACCAATCCATCCAGGGTTAATGCCTAGTGAATATGCAAATGCGTTAACGTCAATCATCGAGTCGTCTCCTCAAAAGTTTCATTACTTGTCTAATATACTATATCTCGTATCGGTTGTCAAGTTCTTTGTATGTCTTTTCTTTAATTATTTCTACTACTGGATCATATACTAGAACTTCATAATGATTAGCAAATACTTCGACATGTTCTACGTCTTTTCGTACTATCATTGAACGCTCGGTCACGATACCGTCATTTCTACTGCGCAGCCACGGAGAATTTCCACGGGTAGTAACAAGTTGTGTCCATGGGATATTAATTTCAATATCTAGTGACTGTGTGATTGGCTGACTTTTTCTACCTATCTCTTTAAACAATTTTGTCTGTGGCGAAATGTAACGTAAATATTCTGCTGCACTACTGCCACCGTATGGCGTACTTATTGAAATCCCACTTGAGAATTTATGTGGGTATAATTTATAGAGATGGACTGCGTATATACCACCAAGCGAATGACTTATAAAACAAGAATTGTCCGGTATCGTATCTATGATAGATTTCATTTCTTCTAGATTATCTGCAAACGCATTTAAACTAGAATACTCTATACATGTATATTGGTCTTTATCAAGTTCTAACTCTCGAATAATATAATTCCAACATACTCTACTTTGGTTCGCACCATGAATAAAAACATAATGCGGTTTTTCTATGTGTACTTCTAAGACTCCAGGTTTATTAAACCACGAAAATAATCTATTAATCATTGTTTATTCTTCGATAATCTTCTCTAATTTAATATATTCTGTTCTAGTATTTGGTACGTATCTCCAAACAGTTATGCCATCGCGTTCAAGTTCGAACACAGTCTCTTGAATACCAATACTAATAATAAGTGCTTTCTCACCGTCTAGATATACTCTATCTCCCGGTTCAAATCCTGGCTTACGTTTAAATGACAAGCCTTTTGCGAAGTTAGTTGCAAAGTCTTTAAACCATATAGTGATAATCACAGATACTAGTATTGCAATCCACGGAAGTAGCATATCTGTCAAGTTCATACTTAATTCTGATAATTCCATAGTTTGTCTCCTCTACTCTATTTATGAGGTAAAACAAAACTTCTGTCTGTTGACAAGTAACACACTGTAATAGGTTGCCAACATGAATCATCACAATTTACATATTCTGTTTGTCTACACACATTATATACATGTGGTTGCAGTTCGAAATCATAATCAATCTTATCAAGATAATAACGTTGATAGAATTCTAAACGTCTGCGCTCTTCCATACACATGAATACAGTATGCACTCCGTTAGCAATACACCAATCAATTTGAGGTTTTAGTATATAACGTGTAATTCTATTTTTAAAGCTACTATTAGCTCTTTCAAACTGAAATGCACGATCCATTACTCTTGCAACCCCACTTTGTTTCCAGTAAAATGTGTTTATTCCTCCCATACCTAGAGGAGTATTACCATCATATGTAATAAGAAACATAGGGTATTCATCAAGTCTATCCCACAATTTGTCATAAAGATACTTATTTTTATCCTGATAAATATCAGCATATTCAACATAATGTTTATACGCACGGTTGCGTTCTACAATATCTGTTGCAATGTTATGAATGGTTATAGACATGAATACTAACTTTGTAAATTATAATGATGAACTATCATTAATCTGTTCCAATATTATAGCAGACTTTGATTTTAATGTCAATACGATTTTGCAAGTAGAAGATTGTGCAGTTATAAATGCAGTTAATTTAAAGAAGTGCAATGCTTGGAAAATAGACTCATCTTCTGCTGAATTTTTATTTGAACCAAACGATGAACTCGCACAATTCATTAAAACGCAAGGCGTAGAATTGTCTAATTTAAATAATAATTCTACGCCCATTGATATTTACGGAACTATATTTTACTTACTTTAAACGATAGTTAGCAAATCTTTCAGCCGCCTGTTGAACACTAATATCTGCATTTTCAGCAGCATCAAATATATCTGCAATACGTAAATTCAAATCAAACGTAAGTGCATTATGATAATTCTTATTTTTAAAGTCTAATGCAACTGCTACAACTCCACCACAGTTAGCGATAAAATCTGGTACATAATTAATGCCGATAGTCCTTGCTATTTCTGCGTCTCCCAATGTAGCGAATTGATTGTTTGCTGAACCGCAAATATAATCTGCTTTCATCATATTAAGAGATTTCATATTCACTGTGCCTCCCAATGCACATGGTACGTACATATCAGATTTAGTTGTAAATACTTCCTCTTTTAACAATTTCTCTATAGGGTAATTACTATCAAATTGTTTGTATGCATCTTCCCATGGATCATACGCTTTAACAATCCCACCAGCGCGTATAAGCATTTTGGCAAGTGCCCCGCCGACTTTACCTAGACCTTCTACAACAAATACAGTTCCGTCTAACTTGTAATTATCTCTTTCTAGTAGCGCACCGATTGATGAATACACCCCAAGTGCAGTTGGCTTTGAACTGTCTAGTTTGATACCTGCAACATAACTTGTCCCATCATTCACTCTGTACAAGTCTTCTGTGTTGACTCCAACATCGCCTGCACAGATATACTTGCCGTCGAGAAGATTTATCATCTTACCTAGTCTCTGAAATGCTAATTTTCTGTCTTTAATCTTAGAAGCATTTACTGTTGTCTTTGCGCCGCCATGGTTAAGCCCTGCGGCTGCATTCTTAAAGGTCATACCTTTAGACAATCGTAGGGCGTCATTAAGTTGTGATTCGAATGTGTCATAACTGTAACACCTGATCCCGCCTATTGCAGGTCCAAGTTTCGTATTATGTAGTGCGATGATTGCATCTAAACCTGACTCATCATCTGTAGCGTGGATGACTCTCTCATAGTCATCGTGTGGAATATCTTTAAATCCCATATGTCTGCTCCTACTGAGAATTAATTCTTTACTAATTCAAAGTAGATCCGAGGTTGCGACTGCTTTGCTCCCTCACGCTCCCAATGTAAATTTTCAACCTTACAGTTGTACTTTTGTGCATAAGAAGCGATACGGTCTTCGCTCCAATCGAAAAAATGAATCCACTTAGAATTCGGATTTTCGTGCTGTAAACCTGGATTAACTCTAAAGAATAATGTGCCACCAGGCTTGACCAAACCAATTGACTTCTCTAGTCTAGGTTCAATATCGGCTTCGTCACCGAAATTAATGCTACCAAACACAATAGCATGGTCGAATGAATTTTCTGGTTCATCAAGATCCAGAATATCTATCTCTAAATCTGCGTTAGAGTTAAATGGATCAACTCCGACTAGATTATTAATCTTACCTTTAAGAAGATTATTCCCGCAACCAATATCAATAACACGCTCTGGTTTAGTAACATTGATTTTAAAGGAAACACCTTCATTGCTATAACGATAGTTTGCCCAATTTGGGGTCCAAACATTTCTGAAATAGTTTTCTAGAACACGTACATTAATCCAATCAGTAAGCTCTACTGCATGTTTCGGACAATCTTCTACATCTTTACCATTGAAGAATACCTCACTAACTTGAGGTTCTAGCGGGTTCTCAAAGTCAAGCATACTTAGAATGGCATTATATATCTTTTTGTTCATACTTGTATTTATTAGAATGGATCAATGTAACTTGTACATCATCATACTTTTCCATGTCTAATTTGATATTATGTTCACCTAATGTATATGTTAGCCATCGTTCTGTAAATTTTTCCCAGCCAGTAAATCTCTGGACAAATGCGTTTGTTAATTTATTTTCAGTTTCAATATAGTGACGCATGTGATTATCATCTATATACCATGTATAATCAGGATATGTGATATCCCAACCACCAGCTTGCTTCCACCAATCAAAGCAATCCTGATCCCTACGTTTAACTAATAGAATATTAGCATTAGGTACATTGCGATACAACCACCAAAGACTGTATGCGAACTGGTGACACTTTACCATTTTGGCACCAGTTCCCTGGCCGTCCCAAGCCCTGTCACAATCTGCTAAGAAGCTATTGACATCATTCTTATAAAACTTTTCTAATCTATGGAAGTCTTGGCCTAGTTCCATTCCCGGACCAAAGTAATTACCTTTATGTCCAGTAAAATCACCATGCTTGTATACACGCCATTCTGTTTCGTCAGCAGTGTTATAATCATAGTTGTCTGTGATTATCTGAGCAATGCCACTCCATCGTGATCCCGGTGCACCTACTAAGAATGTATAATCAACCTTGTTTATCATAGTACGCTTTCAACTGATCAAACCCTCCGATGTATTCATCATCTAACCAAATCTGTGGTGCAGTTCTTGGTACTACGTTTATCGCTGCTGCTTTTTCAAATAACTCTTCTCTCTTGCTTGGGTCTGTTTGAAAATTATGTTCTACTATTTCTACGCCCTTCATGTTCAATAATAATTTGGCTTGAACACAGAACGGACACCCGTTCTTTGTGTATAATTCTGCTTTACTCATCCTACGAATGCTTTCTCTAATACGAACTCGCCTTGCACATTGGCATTTCCCTCTGTACAACCAAGTTCATCTATAAAATATTTTCTTAGTTCCATATTCATTTCATTGCTTCCGCAAATCATAACACGGTCAAGTTCTTTATCGAACTTATCGATATTTAGTTCTGTTTGAACCTTACTAGTGTATAGGGCTTCTGTAATGCGTCCCTGAGTGACGTAATCTTCACGTGTGACTGTTGGGTAGAAAATAAACTTACCTTGTGTAATCTCTCCCCAAATCTCATGGTCATTGAGACCTTCAAGAAAATCTTTGTATGCTAGTTCAGCAACTTCACGTGTTCCCCACATAAGAATGATGTTATCAAAGTTGTCATAAAAGTCTAGTGACCTTACAATACTCATAAACGGAGCAACGCCCGTACCAGTGGCCATTAAATATAGATTACGTCCTGGCTTCACATTGTCCATCACAAGTGTACCTACAGCTTTAGAGTTGACTAAGAATTCATCTCCTACTTTAATGTGCTGTAGACGTGATGTTAGTGGACCGTCTTGTACTTTGATTGAAAAGAATTCTAGATAGTCTTCATAGTTGGGAGAAGCAACAGAATACGCTCGGAGCAAAGGTTTCCCATCAACTTCGATCCCAACCATTAAGAATTCACCATCACGAAACTTGATATTAGGTGAGCGAGTTGTTTTTATCCTGAATAATCTATCTGTGAAGTGTTCAACTTCTAGTACAGTTTCTTTTTGTATTGGCATTATTTCTTTTTCTTTTCTGCTTCACAAGTTCTATTTCTCAAGTCGCTTGTGCTAAATCTGTGGTCACGCTCATTGAAGTATATGTCGATATCACGCTTCTTACAGATATCACGCCCAGTAAAGTCTTTATCACGATACTCTACGCCAAGAATACGAACATCAATGTGCATACCACTTAGAATGTCTTCTAAGTCTTGTTCAGTAGCATATGGGATAATCTCATCCACATACTTACTTCCACGTAATTGCAAATATCGTTCTACGACTGTTTGCACTGGCTTGTTCTTTTGTTCTCTGTCAATCGTAGGGTCTGTTTGTAGACCTACAATTAGATAATCACACTGTTGTCTTGCTTCTTCGAGCATCAATGTATGCCCTGCATGTAACAAGTCAAATGATGAACATGTAAATCCTATTTTCATTTGTCTAATCCTGCTTCTTCATGTGTGTTAGATATTGTATAATATTTTGATGGTTCTTCAAATGTTATGTGTATATCAAATCCATCTTTAAAATATTGTGCAATATAGTTCGCTAACTGTTTACTCTGTTTTATACTTAAATGGTTTGGTCTATTTTTATTTTCAAGTGTAGGGTCCCACTCAATATTTAAATTATTATAGTCAAGCAATTGAATATTTACTAGTTGTTCGATATCTAATATTAGTAATGATTCTCTTACTCTATAACGAATACTATCTTCTATTGCTGTCAGTTTCCAAGCATATGAACTTCTATAATATGAATTTATCAATTCCTGCCCTTGAAATATTTTCTTATGAATAGCATTGATGCTTTCTATCCGTGTCCACTTTTCAGATATTTTATTCAAGTTTTTAAGATCATTTAATGAATTACTACTATTTAAATGAAAATTTAAGAATTCGGGGTTATCACTTTTTAAATCCATATAAAAATGACGATATTCGTCAGTCATAATAAAAATTACACGACTATATTTTTCTGGCGTATAATGTTTTAGAAACGCATTATAACTATACTCTAATGCAGAACCGCCTAGTCCATAGTTCTCTACGTCTTCATCTAATATTTCAGAAAGAACATCACACCAGGGATGATTTCTTCCCATCCTGTCAGCAAAGCTATCGCCTAATACAAGTACAGTCATTATAATCTCATTAAAAAATCTGCCGCATCCATTTCGTTACGAAAATGTATTGTCGCTATAGATGTGTATCGTTCTAAATGGCAAGAAAAGTCCCCCTGTATATACCGAGAGACTAGTTCTTTTCTGAGTTGTTTGCCATCTCCACTGAAAGATATTACTACAGAATACGGTAGCTTTACTTCCTTATTTGTCGAGGACTTTACTAAACTTAATTCCATTATGCCTTCGTTGTTGTACTTTCATAAGTACGATTAAACTGATTATTTACTCTAACAAATGTTGTACACTTTGTCAACTGTTTTAATTGATTAGCACCAACATATGTGCAAGTTGACCGAATACCGCCTAAAATATTTTGAATCGTATTTGCTACTGCACCACGATAAGGGACCAGTACCTCACGTCCTTCACTACTGCGATAATCTTTTAGACCACCAAAATGTTTTGTGTTTGCTGCATCACTACTCATACCGTAGAACTGTACAAACTTTTTATTTTCAATTACAGGCAGATAACTATCGTCTTTTGACACAAAGAAATGTTCACCTGTGCTATAGTATTTAGTAATCACTTCGCCACCACCTTCATCGTGTCCAGCAAGCATTCCACCTAGCATTACAAAATCGGCGCCAGCAGCAAATGCCTTAGCCACATCGCCAGGACATGTACATCCTCCATCAGCGATGATGTGACCTCCAAGGCCGTGTGCGGCATCAGCACATTCAATAACAGCAGATAGCTGAGGATAACCAACCCCTGTTTGAATCCTTGTAGTACAGACGCTGCCCGGCCCAATACCCACTTTAACAATATCTGCGCCATTTAAAATTAACTCCTGTGTTTGATCTGCCGTAACAACGTTACCTGCAATAATTACTAGATTCGGATAAGTTTCACGGAAACGTTTCACATAATCAACAAATCGTTCACTATATCCGTTAGCAACATCGATGCACACATACTTTAGATTTTCACCAATTTGTGCATATACATCGCTAAACTTTAGTTCGTCACGTTCAGTAATACCAACACTCACTGCAACATGTGAGGTACGCTTAAAGCGGTCACTGCTAGAATTAAAATACGCAACCAGTTCTTCTACACTATATGTCTTCACTAGACATGTAAACATATTCATGTCTGCTAGTGCGTCTGCTTGTTCAAATGTGCCAACACCATCCATGTTACTTGCCATAATAGGAGTACCATAGTAGTGTACTGATTCCACATTATCTGGGAAGTCTGGTACATAATTTACAAATTTAAACTTGCGGTTCAAATCTACGTCCTTACGAGACCCTAGTGTACTACGCTTAGGACGAATAAGAACGTCACTGTAATCTAGTAGAACTTCATTTTCGATACGCATTGTTTTTCCTTTAATATACGTGTGACACTAATGCCACACGTTCTTTTTATATTTTTTAGTTGTCCAAGAAAAAGAGACACATTTCCAAGTCAAATCCAGATTGTTTCATACTAGCTACCCATTTTGGATTAACTTCCATATCCCATTTACCATTATGAGTTGCATACCCACACTTTAATTTGCTGCTCATAGGACCTGTTTCAAATGGGACTGGTACACGTCCGTTAAGCGAAAATGACGCATCAGGTATCACTTTAATCTGGCTACCTTTTGGTCCACGCATGAAAGTAAATTTCATATCGCCATTGTTTCGCATCCATGATCCACTTGGCAACGGATCATATCCGTGTAACTTGTCATATGTATCACCACTGTGATTAACCATCATGATATCGGTATCACCATCACGGTCTACATCTGCAAAACGAATTTGCTCAACGAAGAAGTTGTACGGGTTACCTTCTGTGTTTGTAACATAGCCTGATGGTGGGATTACTAATTCATATATTGACGAATTGAACTTTCTGCCATTACCAAGATTTTCAAGTACTTGAATTGCCACACCTGCATACGAGTCGCCCACTCGACTGAGAACAATATCGTTATCTCCGTCATTATCAATATCCCATACATTAAGTTCAGGACTATGAGAATAATCGAGGTTACCGGGTAGCTTTACACTTTTACCATTAAATCTACCCTTGCCATTGTTGTAACGTATACCAGTACGATTCCCAAGCCAGGTAGTCCCATAAGAGTTGCCTTTATCATTATTATGATGAACCAAGTCTAAATCGCCATCACCATCCATATCAGCAAGTTCAATTGCAAAAGCATATATTGACGCACACTTGCGCAACTTCATTTTACCTGTTCCATTATTATAATAGCAATGAATCGTACCCATATCATCACCATGTGCCATTACGACATCCATATCACCGTCGCCGTCGATATCACCTGTAGCGGCTCCGTGATTAAAGATTACGAGTTTTGGATGACTTAAATGTGTCTCTGAACTTTCAAGTAGTGTTCCATCGGGTTGAGATAAGAAATAAGAATCTTTAAATCCAGCATGTTGACCAAGTCCTGTATCAGCTACAAATATATCTAGCTTTCCATCACCATTAAAGTCAGCAACTAGATTTTGACGAGCTAACGACTGTCCTGGCTTTGCACGATTATCAATGACTAAATCGTCCCTAAGTAGATACTTACCATCTTTAGTACCAATGAATAATGATGGTTTTGTAAGTGGTGAATCACAGCCTGCTTTCGCTGGACCACATGAATCACCAGTGTTTACTGATGTGTAGTTTCTCCATTCTTCGGGTGGGTTTTGTGTACCTGTAATCCAAACATCCATGATGCCATCATTATTAAAATCAGCAACAGTGGAAGCATGTGTCCACCATAGACGTTCATCGATGATTGAGGGTTTCTTGGGATGGATAATTAAGTTTCCATTACTTTCGATTTCAGCACCAGACTGAATAGTAATATCTATACCTGCAGTACTCATAGCCGCAGTCAAATCAGCGACTTCATTTGCATCCAGTTTACCGTCATATGACCCACCGCTCTTTGCATAGAATGCCTCAAGCGCACGTCTTGTTTTACCACCATAAGCACCATCAACAGGACCAGCATTATAGCCAAGTTGGTTTAACATGCGTTGTGCGTTATCTACATTGCCAGCGGATGCTTGACTTGCCATAGCGACAGTCATTGATAGCATTGCTAAAGTTTTAAGTTTCATAAGATTAAACCTCTCTGTTGTTTCCTATTACTCATTCTTTATATACTGATTCGTTACTATTGTCAACCTTTTTATTCAATAAATCTTTGGGCCGTCAGTTGAGAATTCAAGTCCTGCGGCACTACCAATATATTTTTTATATTGTTTATTATACTGTAGATTAATAGACATGCCGCCAATAAAACATTGAACATATGATTCTTCTGAGAACCTATCTACTTCTGCGGTTGATGTTTTATTCGTATCAATACAAAGAAGTTCACATTCAGGTTCATACTGCATCTAGTTCTTCCTGTTCTTCTTCAACTACTTGTCCATTTTCATCACAAGGAGTAATCTTTGGATTGCAGTGAAGTTCGAAAGCCGCATCAACAAAGGTCCAACCTAGTTCCTCGACGCCCTCTTCATAATCTTCATCATACGCTTCTTCGATTTCTTCAATGTCTACTTCTGGCATCGTGCCAGTACTAGAAACTTCCCAATCGCTCCAGCAACCATCCCAACATTCATACATTTCTGCTTCTGGATAATCTTCTGTAACATCTACATATTCTGCTTCTTCTGAAGGTACTAGATAGTTATACAAACTAAAGTTTTCTGGAAGTACTTCTTCATCTCCCTGAGTTACACTTTCACCATGATCTATTGCCCATGAAAGTAAATCATCGTATCCTGAAGTTTCTACAAACTCTTTAATCTCTTCTTCTGTTTCAGGCACAGAGATAAGAAAAGATCCCCATCGCCACCCAAGTTCTTTAGTTACATATGCCCATTTTCCGGCATCTTCTGGATTCCCTGTCAGAGGCTCAAGTTCTCTACGAAAGAAAGTCTTTTCAACTGTTGACTTTTTATAAGTAGGTTCTAGTAAGAAAAATTTCATTTTACACCTATAGTTTATTTAATAGCTTCCCGGGCGAAGTCTAGCCGGCTAGGGTCTCCGCCCGGGATCATGAGAGTCAGTTAATTTATTGAGAGTTTGATCCCATGATATTCTTAAACTCATTGATAACTTCGCTATCAACCAATTCTGCGCGGTACAATGCATAACGCTTAGTCATACCGTTGTATACGCCGACTTCGGTGACATCACCTCGGTCGTTTGTTGACATCATGCCGAAAATTTTATCTCGGCCGCGAAGTGGCTTCACTAGCTTTACAGCCTCTTCCAATGAAGGAGACATTCGCCGTGGGCCGCGCTTACCTGTATTACGGTTAGCGTTTGGTTTACCACCAGGTTTGCCACGAAATTGCGGCTTTGATGGAGTAGTTGTTGAAGTTGTCATTTTGTTTTCCTCTTATGACAAGTTACGTTTACGAGTTTATAGTATAGATTATACACATTTCGGTGTTCTCTGTCAAGAACTATTTTAGTTCCAGCGATAAAAGATATGAGCGCCGATACGTCCTACACGTGTGATGCTCCAACCCTTGCGAGATTTATTCCAACGTGGGTTTACATAAGTTGTGTGATAATGTGTTGAACCTTCTGTGATACCACGATATGTTTCCCACTTTACAATATCCCATGCAACACTCTGCGCACGTTTCCAGCTTTCACGGTCACGTGGTATGTCTGACTTACCATCACAATACCAGCTAAACTGACACTTGTTACGCTTCATACGACCGTCGGTGTATTGCTGGCCTTCTTTGACTACTTCACAAATTGTATTAGGGTAGCGTGTATCTTCTACACGATTAAGAACTACATCTGCAACTGCATAGTTGTCAGCAAGATTACTACTACGTGTTTCGTAGTAGATATTCAATGCCATACATTGTACTTCTGGAAACTGTTCTTCATTAAATGACAATGACTGACTGATAGTGATATCGTCATCCTCTAACATTACAAGTGTTTCTGCCTGTGCCTTTACACTTATCATCACCATACTAGCTACAAGTGCGGCGTTCAGTGTACTTGCGAATACTGTAGATAACTTCATTGCATATCCTGCTTTGTTGTTTCGTTATGATTATATCATATTATGATTCGAAGTATATGTCAAGAACTATTTTACAAAAATATCAAGAATTTCATATTCAATAGTAGTTGTTCCACGGTCTAGTTCGATTTCATCACCGACTTGCGTATTCATTAGTTCGATACCAAGTGGTGACTTAAAGCTAATAATACCTTTGCCCGGATCACTTTCTACTTCACCAAGAATGGTATATTCAACGATCTTATCAACTGTGAAGTTCTCTAATCGTACTGTTACGCCAGGAACTACCTTTGTATATTTGCCCGCAGGTAGTTCATTTAACAGTGTACAATCTGCAAGAATTTTAGACATTCTTTCAATTTCAACATCGTTGCGTTGCATTTCTTCAAGAGCCATGTGAAGTTCTTCATTTTCTTCAACTCCGCCCTGTTCTCTAGCCGTACCAATACGTTCTGAAATTCCTCTCTTACGCTTTTTTAATTCTGTTATTTTATCAACGACTTTTTTTCTGCCGTCTGTTGTTATAATGTCCATGTATGAATCATATTCCTGCTCAAAGCTGTTGTCGGTATATTTATCAGAGTTATCAATATTAAATCCCATGAGTGTCATTTATTCAGTATCCTCTTTAACTTCTTTCATTTCTTTTAAGAAACGGTACATTGTATTATCAATTCCGTCACTACGTTCATACGTGCCACTGAAATACTCAGTAAGTGCCGCGGTGAATAGCATTGTAATAAAAATCATATCATCTGCAAGTTCAGCGTCTTCCGCATCCGCTCCCAAATCATATACTTTAGAGATAATGAAGCGAGTGAAATCAATTGTTGCTGTATCTATATCAGCTTCGATCCCATCAACTTTAACATTAAGAATATCATTATACAATCGCATAATCTTCTCAGGATCAACCAGTTCCCAGTCAATCTCTGCTGTAGGAGTAGTTGACTTCCTACGAAAGTCGTTAAGGTTTACAATATTGCTCATGTTCTTTCCTCTTCAATTGTGACAAACGCGATAACATTATCTACTTCATCACTTACGCTTAAATGGACAGTCTTATTCTTCATGTCATTTCCAAATGCTATAGCATCTGATAGTTGTACGCTAGGACGATTTTGATTGGTATAAGATGAACGTGGACTAAAATAGCCGATGCTACTCCAAGTATAATCACCAGTAAATCCTGTTCCCATTGCTTTTACAAATGCTTCTTTAACTGCCCAACACTTAGCAACGTACTGTGCTTTGTTCTCTGCATCTATATATAGACTATATTCGTAGGATGTCAATAGCTTTTTTACAAAATTATCACCATTTCTAGTAATTTTTTCATGCATACGTGCAACATTGCAGATATCTACTCCGATACCGTAAATGCTTTTTTGCTTTTTATTCTGCATACTCTACAACTTTCACATAACGATTATCTTTGTATTTCTTTCGCCACAATTCAGCGAATCGTTCTGCGTCTTTTATATCATTAAATGTTTCTGGTGTCAAGTCCCAACAGTTACCGCCAGTATCTTTTGTGACGAAAATCCAATCATCTTTGGACAATTTTATTTTTACAGCGTAGGTCATCTGCGCATACTCGCAATATCTTTTGCATCTTCTTTTTTATCAGCAAAGATTGGAACCATGTTTGATTTATGCATCGTAGCAATACCAAGAAGCTGACGTTCTCCGCTGTATGTATTACTCTGACGTGCAGGACCATGACCAGCAATTTTATTGCTAAGTTCTACATCAGGTTTGTTTGCTTTATAATCTGGAATTGAATTTAGATCCCGGCGTTTCTTCTTAACCGCAAGTTGTTCTGGATGAACTCCTTGTTTACGCAGAAACTTATCATGTTCTGCTTCTGCTTTCAATAGCTTTGCAGTCTTCTTGCGATTAGATTTTTTACTATTGTACTTTGTTGTGGTCATGTGCGGACCGAGCAAGTGCATTGACATTTTCAATCTCCTATTTCGAGTGTGCCGTTATTATAGCACATTAAAATTAGAGTGTCAAGTAGTTATTCTCCGAACTTGATTTCTTTCAGTTCATGTTCTCTATCTAAGTATTTGTATTCCACTTTAACTGGATCCCACACTTGTATATGTTCAATAACAGCATTCGGATCAAATGGGCCACAAGTATAAACATCTAACTGAATAAGTGCAGGGTCAAAGTCATTCCAAACATGACATGCCATATGTGATGTCTCAATAATTACAGCACAAGTAGGACCGTTGTTACCTACCATGTAATCTATATCACCTGATATCGGACCAGCAAGTATCTTCATGTCTATCTTATCGACAAGTGATACCATCCAATCACGTAGTTCTTGTTCGGTTGGGGGTTTGTTAGCTTCTATGCGTAATATGATATGTTTGTGTACTAGTAAGTCAGCCATAGTTAATATTCCTTTTAAAGATATTTATACTATAAGCATAATCCTGTAACAATTTGATATTGTTCCCATACTGCTTTAACAGCCGGTAGTTCTTCTAAATCATCTACTGGCACAACTAAGTCTAACCAATAATATGGAAGTCTAACTGGATTACCTAGTTTGAATTTTCGTGGCTGATGTAACTTACCACCATCATACAATCGTGCGGCTAGTTTTCTGAATTCATCATTCTTATCTTTATGGTCTTTCCATTCTGGATGAGAAAGTCCACCAGTTGTGTAACCTTCCCACACTGCGTTCCAATGATTATCATTATGCGGATCAATATCGGTTCTAGAGATAACAACAAGTACATCATCATACTTTACTTTGTCTTCGATAATATCACGCAAACAGCGTGAGAAACTAAGCCCTACTTTCATTTACATAATCCTGCTAACATAAGGTAATGATCCCAAGCAAGTTTAACTGCGGGATCACTGTGTGACTGTCTCGGTGCAAGTTCGAACCAATGTTCGCCTTTGCTTTGATGCATGATATCACTGAGTTTTGATGGAAGTGTATCCTGTCTAAATGCTAGTTTACCATCTTCTGCCATTGTCTGAATTTTCATATAGCATTCTTCAAAGTCAAATAGATGCAAACTATTTTTTCCTTGTGACATATGACTTGTCATTGGGTCCATTTGACGATCCCACCAATGTGTTAGTGAGTCGGTACTATTTAAATTGAATTCGTTGTCTACTGTGATAACATAGATATCATTAATATCTACTTCGCCTAGCATTATATCACTAAGACAATAAGAGAATCGTGTTCCAACAATCATCGTGTCAACTGTAGCTCACTGTATACTTCCTGAATACATATACTTTGTACTCTACAATCTTCTAGCGCATTGTGTGCAGCAAATTTAAACTTCTTGCGAGGATCTTCTGGCATTAAACCAAATAAGGTTCTACTGTCACGAATGTTCCAGAATACCCAATTGAAATGTTTATCATATTGTCGATATAAATTTTCTAAGATACAAATATCAAATACAGGACCTTGGCACCAAAGTTTATCAACACCAACTAACCATTTATTAAGTTCAGTCATCGTGTCTTCTACAGATAATCTGCCCTCAGTATCAAATGCTTCGTCTTGAATTTCTTGAGGTTGTGTGTTCCACCATTTAAGTGTATCATCACTCACTGTTCTTCCCTTTTCTAATTGTTGATCCGCATCCATACGGATATACAAATCAGAATGAGGCGGTACTTTAGTAAATGGGTCAAACTTCACACCACCAATTGTTAGCACTACTGCGTCTGGTGTTATGTCTAGTGTTTCGATATCAATCGTTGCATGTGTTGTCAAAGGTCACCTAATTTTTTGTTAGTTTCAATTACTTGTCTAAGAATATCACTATTTGTATAATCAAGAAATGCTTCTGTATCTTTTGGGAAACAATGCCCACCGAAGCCCAACTTTCCTTCATCATTCAAATTCATATGCGATGGTCCGACATTCTCAAATGTACTGAGAATAGATACCATGTCTTCATGATTGTAATTCTTATCTGTATTATACATTATTTCGTGAAAGAATGCAACCTTCGTTGCTAACCAACAGTTATGCATGTACTTAACCATACTTGCTGTACGTCTGTCAGTATTTACAAACTTAACATGAGGCAGATACGAAAACTGTTGCTCCCAGAAGTATGCATCTAATGTAGAATTTGTCCCAAGAATGAAAGTAGTCTGATTATAGAAATCTTCTACTGCTGTTTTTTGACGTAGGAACTCTGGATTATATGTCACATTATCAGGATATGTCTCTAACATATCTGGCGGGACTGTACATTTTAACAGTACACGCATATCTCCTAGTTCTGATAAGACTTGTTTGATTGCACTATCATCACATACACCGTCTACTGTAGGTGTAGGGACCGCTACGATTGCTCCTAGCGCGTCAGGATAATCTGAAATCTTGTTGTCATTATATTTTGGATCGATACGAACGATTGGTGTTTTTCTGTTTTCTTCTAAACTCTTTGCAATTGCTTCGCCTACGAACCCACAGCCTACTACTAAAATCATTCACTATCCTTCTCTTGTCTTGCTTCTTCTGCTACTATCATATCTTTTAAATCACATATAATTTTTACATATGATCTGTATGCTTTGTATGCACTGTCTTCGCCAGTTCGTATAAACATTTCACTGAATACATCTGCATTCTTTGATAACTGTATTATCAAAGGTTCATATTGCTGTCTAAAAGATAGTGGGTTGTTGTCCATACATGTATTTATTTTGTAAAAACATATACCCCTTCCCATTTTTCTTTGCCTGCTAGTTTATCATTACCTACGCCAGGTCTTGTGTTGAGCATCATCTTAATTGTTTCACTATGTTCAAAGCCTATACGTTCTGCTGTTTCAATCCATCTATCGACAACTTTATATTCTCCGCCAGTTGCTTTATAGTCTGCTATGTTTGTTGCGAATACTCCACACTCACGTAATCCCTTGTGTATGTTAAGCATGGTTGGTTCAACGTATCCCTCAAACCAATCATCTAATGTTTTAAATTGGTTCATACATTGTGTATCCTCGTCTGAATACTTTTCTAAGTTAAAATATGGTGGGGAACTAAATGCGCAATCAATATCTTCTGGTTCAAAGTCTTGTGACGTTTCACAATAAATCTCTGCATTACTTCCAATGATTTCGTTCAAGTATTTTAGATATTCATATGTTTCTGTATTTGGGTCAGTACCAATATAGTTGTAGTTCATATTAGAACTTGTGATACCAAGAAGTCTGCCACCATACCCGCAACTATAGTCGTATACTCGTCCCCAAATATCTGGACATAGATATTCTACAATAGCTTTTGCGTTCTGTGCTTTGAAGTTAGTTACGTTCTCACCAGTAACTAGTTCTAATGCTCTGCGCATTGCTGTAGGATATACAAGATGATTGCCTTCTCTAAACTCAAAACAGATACGAATAGCACGTTTGAGTTTAGTATCATGATTAAATCTATCTCTTAGCGAATTAGATCCTCTACCTTTTGGTTCTGCTGTTTGCATGTTGGTAAAGATGAATCTGTTAATGGTTTGACCTGCGTTGTTTCCGAGTCCAATTCGTCCAGCAGACACACCGTTACCGGACTTAGAACGAAAGGTTCTGCAGGCGGTTCTGAGACCTTCTTCTGTGTAATATACCACAGGGACAAGCCCACGATTGCGGTAGAGATTAAAAACGCTATCAATAGTTCCTTCAGGATCTGCCGCATATGTTTCTTTCGTATGTTTATCAAATTCGGGGTACAAGTCTTCATAACCAGTAAACTCATCCCCAAAGATGTGTTCAGATTTTATACCCCAAAAATCATAAATCTTATCTATCATTGTTTTCCTGTCGCAATCTAAATGGGGTATAAATGTTATCCCAAATATAAAAAATACTGTAAGCGCCAATGCCGCCAATAAACATTGATAGCCAATTACCGCTAAACAATGCTATTTGTATATTACCCCATAAAAAGTCCGCAGCGAAAAATGCTGCTATATAATCGTACCATCTAATCATCCAAAAAACGCCCATAATAAAATAAGAATAACCACCCATCCAAAGACACCTATACCATTACTACCAACTAGACCTTTGCTTTTCGCACAGTCATAACAGTAACGATATTTCTTTGGTGTTTGTTTCGTGCATAAAAACGCATCACACGTTTTCTTACTCATGTTCGCCGCCTTGGCCTCGACCATTATAGCCGCCAAAGTATTCTGGCTTGCGTTTTGCTGTTTCAAACGTTGCCACTGTAATTGCAACTGCCGCCAATAGTAGAGTGTGTAGCATCATGCTAACAACGCCTGCCCACATACTACCTACAATAATAGCAAATGTAATACACCACATCCATGCAAGTACTTGCATAATCATATGTCGTGTACTAAAGTCTGGAATCGCACTTAGTGGATTCTTTTCGTGATCCATTACTACATTCCAACAATCATATACCCATTTATTAATATTCATCTTTTACTCTCCTTGTTTTCAATTTACGAATCATCAATATTATAACATAAATAGGCATACAAATCAACCACGAAAATAAGTTTCACATTAACTAGTCCCACAAATTCTCGTAGTATTTACCGAACAGTCTAAAACCGTTGCTCATGCGTTCTTGATGTGCTTTTGCACCTTCTTGATCCCACTTGTTGTAATAATAATCTTCCATCCAATCATCGCGGCACTTTTGTTCAAACGCCCAAATCATTTCGTCCAGTACCCAATCCCAACGATCAAAGTACTTAGGATCTGTATCTCCGCCTTCTGCATACTTGTTCTGTTGTGCTTTAGTAGTACGTAGTTCTTTTGGAACATCTTTCGGGTCTAAATTAGGAGCACCGTGCTTTGTTTCTTTGAGTTGTTTCAGCATAGGTAAAATAATAGGAGCAAGCGTAGAGTCCATGTTCCAAGTGTCAAAACGGTCTATACGAATTTTAGTCTTTTGTTTAGGAGCATAACCAAACCAGTCGTATAACCAGTGATGATAGAATCTCCAGTTAGGGTAATTGCCTATTCTTACTTTCATACTATGCTTTCCTTTTATAAAACTTCAAAATCTTTGTCTGAAAAAAACTTTACCATACATTTACTATTTGGGAACATACTTCGGACTTTTGTTCTCCCTATAAAAGTAAGATCATCGCCTGATTTAACAGCACGGTTGATAAATCCCATTAGAATATTACGTGGTGCTACTTCTATACAGTGTAGTTGCTTTGCTTCGTCCCAGAACCAGAATAAGTATGTTTTACCATTATGGGAGCGTTTGACCGTACGCATAATATATTTCAAGTTATCAAACTGCACCAAATCGCTATGAAAAGAGCCCAACTGTTGGTAGTCGCATTGCTTGATTGATGTACTATTTTCTTCTAACCAATCATATTCTAAATCTTCTTTATACATGTCTGGTAATCCAGCTACCAATCCAAAGTCGGTCTCTAAAATATTTCCATTGCGTAAATTAAAAAAATAATGTAGTCGGGTATAAAATGGAGATAGTCCTCTCTCTTCCATAAAAGCCCGAGTAGACATTTTTAGATGATAGTACTCACGAATTTCGTTAGCTTCTGCAATACTTTCTTCATCCGGTTCAAAATGTTCTAAATCCATAGAAGGGTAACCGTGATTCCATTCTAGTTGTCCCGCTGTTTCAGAAAATGTCGCGCTATCTAGAAATCTACATAATGACCAAATAATATTTGGGTGATCCTCTCCATACAGTAGTTCAACTAAATTTAGTTTCTTCCAATAACATACTAGCGCAAGTGGATCTACCGCTTTACCTCGCGTAGTACGCGGAGGTGTTATAGGTGGTCGTGTTCCTTTATGGTTCACGTCCATATCGTCAAACATATTATGCACCATGTCGATCATTAGTGATAAGTCCTTTCTAATTTTGTAATTAGTTGAAGATCAGTAACTAGCTGTATCATCTTGTCTACTGAGTATGGAAGTGGATCAGTATCAGCTAGGTCAGCACTTAAATGTATAGCACGAATATCTCCGTTCGCATTGAATACGAAAGCGAAATCATCATCTTGTAAGTTTACATCTTCTGCATTTCGTGTTACACGATAGTCTACGTTCTTTGCTTTAAGCATTAAGTTTGCTCCACTTCATTAGTTTATTTCTTTTATGTTCTGCCCGTTCTTCTAACTCTTCCCAAGTAACTAGTTCATTTTCAACCATGAACTTTAGCATACATAGTACATCACCAGCTTCCTCAATCAACCAAGGACGTTTGGGTTTGTAATCTTCGTTCATTCCAAATCGTACAATCTTCATACAAACTTGTGTCAGTTCTGCACATTCTTCGGCAGTGATTGACATTAGTTCATCCAGTTTCTTTTTTTCCATCACTTACTCCGGATCCTACCGCTTTCTTACTTCCACAACTTTTACAATATGCAACGCTAACTCTGAATTGAAACCCATTGTCGGAAACAATAAATGTACTCTTTGTAACATTTAGGTTATCACAACAATGCATCAGATTCATAGTACTGATACCTTCGCTCTTAGTGTATCAATTAAACTAGCAAGTCCACTACGTCTGTTTGCGCTGAGAATACCCTCAAGATTAAGTGTCTCAAAGTCGGCCTTCTTAATTTGTTTTGCATCATCAATAGGCAAATCATCAAAGCAATTACAAATTACATGCGTGACCCCTTTAGTAATCATCGCATCACTATCATAATAGATTTTAGTCTTATTGTCAACCTTACCTACATCAATCCAAATACTACTGATACATCCACTTACTAAACGTTCATCACTGCGTAATTCAGGTGGCAATGTTGTCGGTTCTTTCGCTAAATCAATAAGATACGAATATTGATCCATAACATCATCGAAGATTTCAAATTCTTCTACCCAATCTTGTATTTTGCTCATTTATAAGCCTTTCCAAATCCTCTTATGTATAATCTATCGTCTTCTTCGAACTTCCAAATATTGAAGTCTCCGAAGTTACCATAAAAACTTGCTCCCTTGTCACGTTCATCAAACGCTGAAAGCATTGTGTTCTTTAACGCTGTCTCACACTCTGTAAGGCGTCCATACAGCGTCAGTCGTGCATTGTTCATTGATGTAGCATGTTCGTGTTCATCAGAAAAATATAAACTAACCGTATTACTTACGTTTCTTATATTGCGAGTATGATTGCTCAAATCACTTAGTAGTAAGTAGATATTATCATCATCGAATAATATTGGTGTTACTTTAGTTACATCTGGGTACTTGCCATTATTTGTTCCCAATGCGGCTTGCTGATAGTTCTTTAGTAATATCTCTATTGCAGAACTTACTTCATTAATATCGTGATACATTATCTATGCCTTTTTATCTTGTGACAAATGTTCCATCTTTACTATTATAAGCCAACATCAATTCATTAAACATTTTGTCATTCAGATATATAGTTATCTCACGCTTATCATGTTCTGACCATTGTGACATATAAATTCCTTCTTCTGCATAACGCACAATCAAATCGTCAACTCCACCAGTTTCATCCATGACTGTAACTTTCGTTAAATCAAATTCTGTCTCAACTGTGAACATTTGTTACCTCCTCAAACGGAATACTTGCCAAGTTCTTAGCTTTTGCCTCTACCATGATGTCTGCGTGTTCGCGGAAACTACCAGCCCATTCGTTGACTGCGTTGTTCCACATGTAATCTGAATGCGCACGTAGTTTACCTTTTTTATATCCTTGCTCAAGCAAAGACTTCATATCGGGAAGAACATTAGGATCATGGTCTACGAGGTAGTCTTCACGTGATACACTGTAATGCATCGCAGGACGAATACCACGCCAGCTATCAACTACACGTTTAAATCTATCGTCGGTGGGTTGTATGTATTCACCTTCACGGCACCAGTGATGGTGTATGTCAAGTACGAGTGCGAGGTCGTCTGCAAGTTCGAGTGTTTCGTTGAGGCCCCATTTGTTTTCTTCGTTTTCGATTGTGATACAATTACGTGCTTCTTTAGACAATCGCGGAAGGATTGCTTTGATACCGGCTGGACCTTGCGCACCTGAGATGTGTACATTGATTTTGAAATCTTGAAACTCTCGTCCATACCCCATGTAACGTGCGATATCTGCATGATACTCAAACTCCTTGACTGAATTTTCAACAACGTCAGGTCTATCAGATGCAAGAACAGTAAACTGCCCAGGATGCATTGATAGCCTCACGCCGGTCTGACGAGCCTTATCACCAATACTACTTAGCTTACCAGCAATCATATCAGTGATGTAGTTCGTCTTAGTTAGATGCCCAAAGTTACTTTCAGTATAAGCAGGAAGCATATCGCTACCAATACGTAACATTCGTTGGGATAGAGGAAGACTCGCAACATAATCTACCAAACGCTCAGTTGCATTCAAATTATGTTCAACGATATCATATACCCGTTCTTGTGCTAGGTCTTGATTTTCTCGCAACCACTTAATAGTAGTGCCGCGATAATTTAGCGGTTGCTCTACTTCTTTGAGCATCTTAGGCTTTAGTGTGCGGTCACTATGCATGAACTTACACGCAAAGCCAACTCTCTTAATAGTCATTAGAAACCTCATTATCGGTATGTACAAAACGAATCATAGCTTCAACATACATCATTTCTGCTGGAACTACAACCGTTTTCTTCACACTCTGTGAATAATTTGCATAGAAACTTCGATGTTGTTCTATTCTCTTTAGTCCTTTAAGAACTTTACCTTTAATAGTCCAGTTACCTTTGCCGCATTCTTGGTTAAGGAGTCGCACAATAGAATAAAATTGTTCTCTGTTTGTAAAGCCGAATTCAAATTCGTGTGTTGACATAAGGATCTCCATCGATTTATACATTCATTATAAATGATAAATAGATATAAGTCAAGATTTAATTTCAAGGAATATACAAAATGTCAGACATAAGAACATGGAAAGCATTGATTACTAATGCTCTAAAAGAAAATGATGTAGAAGATGTAGCACACCAAGATCATGAAGTGTCTATGGCAAAATCACAACTTCTAAGTTCAGTTAAAAGTGCAACACGCATTGCTAAAAACTTACAAGACCGTTCAGAACAAGAAGGCCTAGAGGGTTGGGTAGCATCTAAACTTACAATGGCAGAAGACTATCTTCAAGCAGTTGCAGACCATATGGATGGTCAAGAAATCAATGAAGGTTATAAAGTTCTTCCACCAATCGACAAAGACAAGTATGGTGAAATTGACGGTCTTGAAGGTCCATTCAGAACTCTAAACGGACACGTTGTATATTACGATCCAAAAGAAGGTTCGTACTACGACAAAGATAAAGATATGTATATTTCTTACGATGAGTTCCGTCAAATGGACAATGATTATTCTGGCATGAAAGATGAGCGTGACGAAGTTAAAGAAGCTGGTGGATACTATACACAACCAGTATACGACATGATTAAAAAGCATGGTTATGAAAAAGTAATGCATGAACTATTGACAGCATTAGACGCTGATGAAATTCAGAGTTTCCTACAACGTGCAGAGTTTGATGAATCAGTAAATGAAGCAGACACTACAAAGTATGGTATTGTACGCTATCCAGACACAGCAATTTCTTACATCAAGAACGATGGCAACGGTTGGGAACACATCTTTGATAAGTCATACGGCTTTGAAGGTCCAGTAGATAAAGAAGACCTGCAATACGCTAAGAAGATCGCAAAAGAAAAGATTCCATCACGTATGTTTGAGTCATCTGATACTTGCGAATGCGGTTGTGATTGTGGAAAAGATGTTTGTGAATCATGCGGTAAGAAGCATAGTGTAAACGAGTCATCTGAAATGATGACAGAAGCACAGTTTGATGAAGCGGCAGGCGAGAAAGATGCTTGCTATCGTAAAGTAAAATCACGTTATAAAGTATGGCCTAGTGCATATGCATCAGGTGCATTAGTCAAGTGTCGCAAAGTGGGCGCTTCAAATTGGGGCAATTCAAAGAAGAAGTAAGATGAAGATTTCAGAAATCATATCAGAGTCTAAAGAATTTAGAACAAAAAAGAACCCAGATGGGTTTACCATTGATTTAATCGTAGACGGCAAGCATGTTGGACAATACACACACGCACGTGAAGATGACATTGTTCGCAATCAAGCAGAGATTTTTCCTGAGTATCGTGCCAAAGGTTACGGTACTATGCTGTTACTTGCGGCAATCAAAACAGCAAATGATCTAGGATTAGACTTCGAAGAAGATACACAAAGCCTAACGCCAGCAATGAGTAGAATATATGATGAACTAGATGATAGTGGTATGATTTACGGTGGTCGTGGTGCATGGGCTATTAGTCCCGGCGGAGAATCAGAACTAGAAGATTTCTTAAACGAAGACCTAAGAGCCTGGTTTGGCAAAGGTAAAAAAGGTGCATTAGATGAAATGCCAGCCATGACATTGCATGGACCAGATGGTTTCGGTCTTACGCAATATAGTGGCGACGAGTATGCCCTAGTAGGCGGCTTTAGAGACGGCGCAAGTAACGCTGGTGAGTTGAGATTAAAGTATCAAATATATAGTCATGCTCTTATTGCAGCCAATGACGGCAACTTTGAAAAAGGTGAGATTGGTTATTGCGTTGTAAGAGTAGCAAGCGATGATGGTCCAGACCAAGGTGAAATACTAGGCTTAATTGATATTGAACTAAAACCAAAGTATAGAAAAAGCGGACACGGCAAGAAGATTGTACGAGATATTGTTGATACAACAAAGTCAGGCAATTTAGATATACACGACATTCAGAAGAAAGCCAAGAAGTTCTGGGACAAGATGGGTGTTGAGTATGATGCGAAAAAGCCGGGCGCTCAGAATGCAGTACTTAGAAAGCAAACTGAACAAATTGAAGAAGACTTACGTGCTTGGTTCGGTAAAGGCAAAAAAGGCGGTGCAGGCGGCGGTGGCTGGGATCGTTACAATACCAATGGTGAACGTGTTGGTAAATGTGGCGATAGCGGCAAGGGTGAAGGTAAACCAAAGTGTCTATCTAAGTCACGGGCGGCATCTCTACGTTCAAGCGGCGGCAAGAAAGCAATTGCTAATGCAGTAAAGCGTAAAAAAGCAAACGACCCAAATGCTAATCGCAAGGGTAAAGCAAAGAACGTTAATTCACATCCAAAAAAGTAAGAGGTAACGATGACGGACGCAGTACATAATGGAGGACTATCAGTGACAGGTTCTCGTAAAGGATGTAAGACTTGCGGGCATATGTCACATTGTGGAAGTTCAGCATACATAACAGTACGAGACTACGCATGTGATGGTGGTGGTACAAGAGAAGTGAAAGTATGCGGACACTGTAATTGTGAAGCATGTAGTACTAAAAAAGAAAAAGTATCTAAACTTGTAATACCAAATAATAAAAAGTTTTAAAAAAAGGAGCATTTTAAATGCTCCTTTTTCTTTGTTATGCTAGTTCGAAGTGCGGACCATCGATGAATGGCCTACGTCCCTGCGAACGCCTTAAATCAATATAATTATCCATAGCATCTTGCATTGTTCCGTCCCATTCACGAATGTCTGGAATTTGCCATGCGGCACCCCAACGAATTGCAACATCTTCTTCGATTGCTGCTAGTTTCATTGCGTCTGCAATATTGTCATACAATGACAGTTCCCATGATCCACGTGATCCAACGTATGCCATTAAGTCTACTGCTAGACCGTCAAGGTGTTTAGACTTCATAGTTTGCGAAGCACCCTTGGCTACCAACTCACGTTGTTCTTCAATAGTTCTTAAACCTTGGATTACACCAAAGTCTACAGTAGAGAAAGTGATAGCAGTCTTTACTACTCTAATCATTCTTTCATCTACGCCTTCTAATCTTGCAAGACTACGCTTGCTTAATTTATACGCCATAATTCTAATCCTCTAATTTGACTAAGCCGCTTTCAAGCAACTTCGTTCTATTTAGCATGTGTCCTTCTTGTGTAGACTCTTTGCTCTCTCCGTGGTAAGGAACAGCGTGATAATTTTCTATCATGTGTTCTGTGAGCAACTTATCTTCGATTATAAAGTCTCCTAACACTCTGCCAAACTTACCTGTTTTATCTTTTTGCGTCTTAATGATTTGCATAGAACCGATCGGCATCAGAGATTTAACGAATTCTTTTGCCGCTAGTCCGAATGCTTTCTCAGTTAAATCTCTTGTTCTCGATTCGGGAGTATCAATACCCATAACACGTATACGTTCTCTGTGCATCCAGATACCGAAACCTAAATCAATATCTACATCAACAGTATCGCCATCTACTATTCTTAGAACTTTGCACCTATATTCATACATTTTATTTTTTTATCCTATCAGTCAGACAGCTTTTTATCTAATAATTTTATACTGTCTTTTATTTGTTGACGAATATCTTCATCTTCTATCTCAAGTTCATCAATCCACGCTTCGTGTTGTGCAAATGTTGTTTGTAGTTCACCAATTAAATCTGACAATCTACGATCAATATATTCGCCTAGTCTATTGTCTTCACTAATGCGCATGTTATCAATCTCTAGTATACCGTCAAGTGTTTTTTCTTTCAAGTCATCTAAATCTTTGCGTAACTGTTTTACATCATTGATTAATGTGACTTCTTTTTCGACGGCGGTTCTTGCTGTAAGTTCTGCCATTTCACTTTCAAGTTGTGTGATTGTCTGTGCTTGTTGTGCTGTCCACCATACAAACGCACTAACTTGTAGTACGATTGCAATTACAACACCTATGCTAAATTTGTTATTCATAATAAAGCTCCTTACTTACACTTGCAACTGCCGCCTCGGGCGCCTACAAATCCTGCTACTACGCCTATTACACCTGTAATACTCATTTGTAATAATTCAATAATACTCTGATCTAATTCTGTATCATGCTCACTTGCCATACTGAACTCATCATATACTATTAGTCCTAGTATAAGCATTAGTCCAACTGCCATTATTAGCACTATTATTCCTTTTATGTCTATCATTTTTTCTTTCTCCATTCGCCTAAGACTCCTTCTTCTTTGATATGCTCTAGTCTATCTTTCCAAAACACTTCTTCTCCATCGTCAATAATCTTATCGATATTATCAATGTAAGAATCCATAAAGTGGTCTGGTAACTCTTTACCCATTTCATAAAATGAGAAACTTTCTCTTGCTGTCCATAACCAGAAACTGTTTACTCCAAAGTTTAGACTGTCTGGTTCTTCTAGATAACAATACTTGCCATCATCTAATAGCTTAATCATCTCACCCAAATGCGCATAACGGTGCATGTGTGTTCCTGCTGGCGGCACAAGTGCAACTACGTCTGTCTCATTTACGACACGTGTAATTTTAATTTTGCCACGCATTTTTCTAATACCATGTGAATCTGTTAGTTTGGGCTGTCCGAATGTAATACATTCGGCGATGTTATGTCCACTATAATCAAGATACCAAGCAACGATAACTGCTTCTGCTGCACCTAAACTATGCCCAGTAACCCATGTTGTATATGTTTTATCTAATCGTGAAAGCAAATCATCTGCAATCATTTCTGCGGTTCTATGGAAACCAGTATGTATTTCAATACCAAGTCTATAGCTCTTGTCTTTAAAGAATTTTATGTCTTGTAATGCATTATGTGAGTTACTAGTTCCTCTAATAGAAACGTATTGCTCTTTCTTAACATCATCAACTAAAACAATATATTTTATCTCATTAATTTCGTTAATATACACTCCATAGTTTTTATAACGCTGTTCAATTACAGAGTTATTCTTCTTGTATGCCATAGCTGCAAGCCTTGCGAACCAACGAATGTTATTCCAATCTACTTCGTGTGTCTTGGTAAAACTTTGTTTGAAATTCTTTTCTACTGAATACTTTTTCATCAACCAACATCTAACAAATTTAGCCAATTTAGCTAATATCCATCCCTGGATGACCCATTTGATTACATATCTTATTATAAATGCCATGATGGTCTCCTCTCAACCACATGTATTTATAAAAAAAGCGCCCTGAAGGACGCTTTTGTTCGTAGTTTATCTTTATTATATTAGCAACTATTACATACTTTCCTTATTAATCTGATAATGTATGATTTCTACATCGTTAAATTTGTCGCCAAAAGTGTCTACCCACTTCTGGAACCGTTCGTTTGCTGCTTGTTCAGAATGATATCCCCATTCCTGTTCTAATTCTCCCCAACTGCCATACCATCTAAATTGTATACGCCATTGGTCAACTAGTTCTACTTCTGGCTGTTTAGTCTCTGTTACTACAGGACGACTTTCTAATTCTTCAACACGCTCTAGTAATGCATTACGTTCATCTACTAGTCCTTGCATTGCAGCAATGATACTTTCCACTGTTATGTCCCCATTAGTTTCTGTTGGCTTTTCTTTTTTAACTACTTTATTCTGCGCAGATTTTGCAGTGATTGCGGGCTTAATCTCTGCATCTATGATTTTTGCTCCGTCGGGTAGAACGCGAGGATGCTCCCCAATACCCAAATCAATGTACTCTGGTGGATCACATTTTTCACCGTTACGTTCAAATCCCAATTTAGTATGGCCGCGAGTCGCTTCCCATATTGAGATATCTGTCAACCTATATCCTCTACGTTGACAAGTTGATAATACTTTATATTCTGTCATTCTTTATCAAATCTCTCTGTAGGTAAGAACCACCAATCCGGCTTTTCGTGATAATCTGATAACAAGTGATTTAATTTAGGAAATACGTCTGCGAAACTTTCATCTCTTATCGCGTCTAAATCATTTGTAAACTGCCAGAACTCATACATGTGTTTACTACCATCATCTGCGTTGATAAAGTTAATCCAAGTATCAACATACGAATTTACACTACTACGTAGACTTTCTTTACTTTGAGTGTCGGTGTATTCATCGATACTATCGATCCACTCATTCATCTTTTTCTTCCAATGTACATAATCCTTACAAATCTCATGTTTTGCTTTTAGCGTCATTGTCTTTACGCTTAGGAAATGAGGACTATGCAATGGGTGTACACCAAAGTGAGGAGAGTGTTTTTGCCAAAGATAGTCAAAGTCGTACTTCCCAGCTTTAACTTTCCATTCAATATAGTCTAGTATATGTAGCACATTGTAGATACTTACAGTGACACTATCTGTCAATTTGACGTTGCTATTCTCTTTTGCGAATGCTTCTAATTTATGAATGTTTTTAAGCATATGATTCCATTTAACTGGGTTTCTCATATACTCTAACTCTGGTCCCATGCCGTCAATTGAGAACCCAATCTCAAGTGTTTTGAATTCTCTCCAATATTCCATAACTTTTTGTGGTAGATTAGTTAAGTTAGTATCATATTGTAGTGTCATATGTGCGGCATCACCACTTTCAACGCATTCTTTAAGAAACTTAAAGTGACGTTGAATCATCATTGGTTCTCCGCCGATAAGATATAAATGCTCAATCTTATCTTTGCGTCCTGACATTTGTTCCCAAAAACCGTCACTATTTGCCCATGCAAACGGATCTGGTGACATGCTATAACTTTTGCCGCCTTTGTGTTCGATATTAAAGACTTCTCTGCCCGGCGCAATAGTCTGTTCCCATTTAGAACCTAATCCATTTAATTTCTGATGATCTGGTAACCATGATGAACTTAATCCAGGTCCGCATATACGACATTTAAGATTACATAAGTTACCTAACTGAATATCATAGAAGAAAGGGACATGATCCTCTGGTAGGGCTCCTGTATCTGGATCAGTTATTTTAACCGCGTCTTGATATGAAAATTTGTCCTCCCAGCGTTCATTATAAAAATTCCGCATACTTTTCATACCTGAGCCTTCTTCATCCATACACCGTTTACACTCAGGGTGCCACTTATCATTCATAAGAGCAAGCCTGAGGCTCTTTGCAGTATCACTATTTACACCAGCCCCAATACCATCGGCAATAGTTACTGGTTTTCCGTTAGTATGATAACGACCACCCGTTGGGCCTGCGCTCATGACACAGCATCCCTTAAAGCCACCGTCGGTGACAATGTGAATATCGTGCCATGGTGCTGTGCAAAAAGTTTTAGACATTAGTACTTCATATCTTCATCAATTGGATTGTCTTTGCTCTCTTGTTGCGCAATGTCTAATAGTGTACGCACACCAAAGCCAACGGCACCACCGGGCACTGTGTCATTGCCCTTGGCATTCCAACATACACCAGCAATATCTAGGTGTGCCCACGCACGTTCTTTATCAACAAAGCGATACAAGAATTCTGCGGCAGTAGTAGAGCCACCACCACGTCCACTTGAAATGTTTTTCATATCAGCAATTTCACTATCAATCATCTTGTTCCAGTTTTGGCCCATCGGCATTCTCCAGAATGATTCACCTGAACGTTTGCCAGCTTCTGTGATACTGTTACCAAACTCTGTTGAGTTTGTAAATAGACCAGCTGATTCGCCTGCAAGTGATACAACGATTGCACCAGTTAGAGTTGCTAAATCAATAATACGATTTGGATTATATTCATCTTGTACATAACGTAGAATATCACCTAGTACTAGACGGCCTTCAGCATCAGTGTTCAAGTTTTCCACTGTCTGTCCGCTTAGTGATGTAACAACATCGCCTGGCTTGATTGCTTTACCGTCTGGCATGTTCTCTACAAGACCTACAATACCCACGACATTCTGTTCTACATTTTGTGAAGCAATGGCATGCATCGCGCCTACTACTGCTCCCGAACCGCCCATGTCATATTTCATGTCTCCCATGCCTGCGCTTGGCTTGATTGAAATACCGCCTGTGTCAAACGTAACACCTTTACCAACAAGCGCCAATGGTTGTTCATCCCCACCATTCATCCATTCCATTACAACTACATATGAATCTTTCTCCGAACCTTGACCCACACTTAGTAGCATATCAAATCCCATCGTTTCTAGTTGAGATTCATGTAGAATACGAACACCAACGCCAAGTGGAGAAAGTTCATCATTGATACGTGCCGCGTATGATGCTGGGTAAAGAGCGTTACCAGGTTCTGTGATAACGTCACGTGCAAAGTAAACACTTTCATGAATACTTGCATCTACTACTGCATCAATCTGAACGTTTAATACCTTATCATCTTTCTTTGATTTATATTTGTCAAATGAATATAGAACTAGCATCGCACCTTCATAGATATCTTCATTGTTACCATCAATATCAAATACAAGATTGTCTACACGTCCCTTATGTGCTTTCGCATACTTGCCACCGAAATCACGCCATTTTTGTGTAGTGGACGCATCAGTTTTAACAACTGTAATGCTATCTACATTTACCTTAGAAGGAAAAGAAATTGTAACTTCTACATTATCTGTTTCATCAAACTTCTTTAGTTTACATACAGAAGATAGTTGACCGCCTGCTTTCTTATCTAGTGACTTGAATTCTTTTGTGTTGTATAACACTACAATACTGGTGTTTGCATCATAACTCATGTTTCTTTAAATCCTTTAATATGTTGTACGTCTTTGTGTTTTTCAATGTATTCATCTTTATAATCTGGGTGTTCCATGTAGTACTTAGCGCCTCTACCATTCATGTGTGCAAGCCGCACACTGCCTGGAAACCCTTCTACATCATCTTTGTATCTGGGAATGAAATGAATATGTGGCCACATGACTGTCTGTCCTGCACACTCTCCCATATTCATTCCAAAATGATACCCATCAATTTTGCCTTCATTTCGTAGCTTATCGCCATAGTGAACAGTTGCTTGTAGTGCTATCGTAATGAATTTTGAACTATTTTCTTTTGGTACGAATAACAAATGTCCGTCACATACTGGCCACTTATCATTATAAACTGCATAATAAAATTCATCTACTAACTTATCTTGTCCACTCTTTTCAAATGGGGTATCAGAAAATTTCTCTATCATTGGGTAGTTTACGCCCATGCGTCTAACACCGGCAACACTTTATTCAAGACCGTTGCCGCCTTCTTACTACTATCGTCTACAAATTCATCAAAGTCAATATGGCTTTCATCTCCCGCTAAGTCACTTAGTACACGGATAATTACGAATGGTTTGTGCCAGTTACAACATGCTTGTGCAATTGCCGCACCTTCCATTTCGACTGCATCTGCGCTAAACTGTTCGAAGAACATTTTTCGTGTCTCGCTACATGCTAGATATGTATCGCCAGTAATAACTCGACCAAAGTGCGCTACATTTCCTAATTCACGTTGAAGAACTGTTCGCATTTCAGTAGACATTTTATATGATGCATCTTCGCCACTGTCACTTAGTGCTGGGAAACTGCCCGGCAATGATGAAATAAGTTGTCCTTCTACGATTGCACCGTAATCATGTTGTATAAGTTGTTCAGCAATAATGATATCGCCAATCTTATATTTAGGATTGATACCACCAGCAACGCCACTGAATGCGATACTTGAACAATTAAAATGTCCTAGTAATAATGCAGTAGTTACTGCGGCATTTACTTTGCCGATGCCACACTCTGCTGCAACGACTTCTACCCCATTGATTGATCCGAACTGGAACATTTTATTAATAATTGTTTCTGTACGGGGTTCGCTATCCCAATTCAACTGCGAATATTCTTCTGGGATTGCGGAAATAATTCCTACTGCCATTATGCCCTCATAGTAAATATAACCAAACTAGCATCGGAATGATGATAGCGAATTGCGGCAAAAAGTTAAGAATGATTGCTTTCTCATTCCATTTATATCCTACGAACACCCATCCTGCCGCGCCTAGTAATTGTAGAATTGAATTCCAAGGTGTAATCCCTGCAACATGTAATACCATAGCACATAAAATTGTCAATGCGCTTATGTATTTTATATATTT
>OAPQ01000004.1_pt1 | contig 34730 bp, 44 predicted proteins | sample 1498871 | NCBI WGS metagenome assembly OAPQ01 (sample SAMEA3275646, study PRJEB22092) | marine metagenome | biome: ENVO: 01000023; feature: ENVO: 00002042; material: ENVO: 00002149 | collected 2014-06-21T11:10:00+00 | depth 0 m
TGTATTATGAAAAGTATATCGATGCGGCATCACAGTTTGGTGATAGTATTTCAGTCAAGCTAAGTGCTATTCATCCAAAATATTATATGAATAATTACAGAGATGTTATTCATACTATGGTTCCTAAACTCGCTGCAATCGCACGTATATGCGAAGAAAATAATACTACAATGTTTATCGATGCAGAGGAAACATTTAGATTAGACCTTAGTATAATGGTTGTAGAAGAATTATTAAAGACGCATAGGTTTAAAAAAGGAACAATCGGGTTTGCAATTCAAGCGTACCAGAAACGGGCATTCTGGGTTATTGATACGTTAGAAAATATTGCAAGTGAAGCGTCAACAGAAATTGTTGTACGTTTAGTAAAGGGCGCATATTGGGATACTGAAATCAAACTTGCACAACAAGATGGTTTACATTATCCGGTGTTTACTCGCAAAGAGTTTACAGATGTATCGTATCTAGCATGTGCTAGAAAAATAATGGCATCGCCAGTTATACGTCCAGCCTACGCTACACACAATCCATTTACAGTAGCGGCTATATTCTTTTATAATGAAACTTTAGGAGGTGTATTTGAGTTTCAAAAATTGTATGGTATGGGAGATGGATTATTTAACGAGGTCATCAATAGACACAACACAGATGTACGAGTATATGCGCCAGTAGGTGCCCACAAAGACCTACTGGCGTACCTTGTACGTAGACTATTAGAGAACGGTGCAAATACAAGTTTCGTATACAATGGTGAAGTCAATGACCCATTCATTGAAATGAAAAAAGTAAAAGACAACTTACCAACATATCTAGACATTTATCCCGGAAGAAAGAATTCATCTGGTATTGATTTATCAGACCCAGAAAATATCCGAGCAGTTGTGGAGGGACACCAATACCATTTTATGGAACCAGAAATTCTACCAGTAAATGACGCAATTACAATACTAAAAGACGGTGCAAAGTCTTGGAGAGAAACTCCTTTTTCAGAGCGCAAACGAATTGTATTAAACTATGCAGATGCGCTAGAAGAACACATGATACCAGCAGTTCATAGTATTGTAAATGACTCCCACAAGACATTCACAAACGCAGTAGCAGAAGTACGTGAAGCAATTGACTTTATTAGATACTATGCTGAACAAGCAGAAAAGTTATATGAAGAAGATGAATGCCGTGGTTATACTGGCGAACAAAATATAACAACATATGAAGCGCGTGGAACTTGGATGGTCATTGCACCGTGGAACTTCCCACTTGCTATCTTTGTCGGTCCTGTAATTGCTGCACTACTATCAGGAAATACGGTGTTAGCTAAAGGCGCGCCACAGACAATGCTGACTGCTAAGACAACTGTTGCTTGTATGCTTTCAAGTGGAGTACCATTAAATGCATTACAGTTATGCGAACCAGAAGTAGAAGCTGCGAGTCTAGCAGTTACAGACAATCGTATTAACGGTATTACATTTACAGGCTCACATGAGAGTGCTAAACGTATTCAGCGTATATTAGCAGAACGTGATGGTCCTATTATCCCATTCATCGCAGAGACAGGCGGTATTAATGCAACTATCGCCGATAGTACATGTCTTCCAGAACAAGTCGTACATGATGTGATAAACGGTGCGTTTGGTAATGCTGGTCAGAGATGTAGTGCAACACGTTTCTTATTCCTACAGCGTGATAATGCTGACGAAGTTATTAGAATGCTGAGTGAAAGTATCAAAGTACTTAAACTTGGCTTTGCAAATGATATAAGCACAGATGTATCACGTGTCATTGACGGAGATGCGTATACTCGTATTCAGGAACGTATCGCAATACTAGAAGAAAACGAAACTCTCATTGCTACCAAGTCACGTAACGGTGCAGAATTACCAAAGCTAACAGTTGCACCAAGTGCATATCTTATAGAGGATTATAAGACGTACTTTGATAAAGAAATATTCGGTCCAGTATTACATGTGTATGTATATGATGCAGATGAAATCGATGATATAATTGAATTCATTAATTCAACACGTTATGGTTTGACTCTAAGTATACATTCACGTATTGCATCTTTTCATGAACATATATCATCTGAAATTAATGTAGGTAACATCTATGTTAACCGTGACCAAGTCGGCGCAGTTGTTGAGACACAACCATTTGGCGGTGTTGGATTAAGCGGCACTGGACCTAAAGCAGGTGGACCTGATTATCTTAAATCATATGTTTGGGAAAAGCATGTAAGTATTAATACTACAGCTATCGGCGGAAACACAGTTTTATTATCAAAATGAATAGATTAGTAGCATTCGGTTGTTCTTTAACGTATGGCGAATATCTCGAAGACAGAGATACACAATCTTGGCCTGCACAGTTAGGTAAGATGCTGGGCGTTGGGGTAGCGAACATATCTTTTCCAGGTGATAGTAACAAAGCAATATTGTATAACATTCTCAACTTTGACTTCCAAGAAGGAGATGTGTGCGTTATACTATGGACTGTCCCATACCGTTGGACGATATTTAGCGATGGGTCCAAAGAAGATGAAATTATAAGACTCGGTGCGTGGCAAGATACGCCAAGAGCATTAGCATTTGTAGAGCATTTTTGGAATGAACACGATATGACGTTAGATATTTTAGAGAAGTCTAATCATGTACAATTACTACTAGAAAAGAAAAACATCCCGGTATATCACGCCAGAAGTTCCTTCGCATTTGGACATACTGTTCCTGAACAAAAGTGGGATTGTGCAAACTGGTTAGATATAGATTTTCAAATCATCCGAGACAAATATGAGAAAGCAAGCGACGGTAAACATCCAGGACCACTCGCTTATAAAGAATTTGCCGATATAATAGCAAAGAGAATGAAATAACACTTGTACTTTCACTCAAAATATAGTATAGTAGTACTATACAATTAATACAATAGAGGCACTTATGACAAACGTATTTGAAGACGTAAACAAATTTGGCACAGCATGTGACCAACCCGCAAGTGAAGCAAACTACAAAATGTATCTTGATTTGATCCGTGAAGAAACGGATGAACTAGAAGAAGCTATCCAAGACAATGACAAAGTAGAACAGCTAGACGCACTAGTGGACATCTTAGTCGTAACAGTGGGTGCTATTCGTGCCGCTGGATGGGATGGAGAAGCGGCCTGGCGTGAAGTAATGAATACTAACTTTGCTAAGATTGACCCAGACACAGGCAAAGTACGTAAGCGTGAAGACGGCAAAGTACTAAAGCCAGAAGGATGGAAAGCACCTGAACTAGCACAGTTCATCAAATAAATTTAAAGATAAATATTCATAGAGACAAATAAAAACTATAAGGAATATATAATGTTTCAAGAATATACAAGTCTCTCCGAAGAAGAACTAGACGAGAAAATGGAAGATGTAATGAAAAAGATTAATTCAGCGCACGCCATGGGTTTAGAAGGAGTTGTAGAACAGCTACAAGACATCTTAGAACAGATGCAAGCGGAACTACTAGAGCGCATGGATAAGATGCGTTTCGATATGATCTCTGAGCGTACACCTGACTCATTAGTTATAGGAGAAGACGATGGAACCGATGCACCATCCGATAACGATTAAACAAGTACATCATTCATTAACGTGTGATGGTACTGACGTAGAGTTAACAAGATTTCTTGAATACATTGACCAAACATGGCGCGATGAATATTTGACACTTTTTAACTTTGGGAGTATGAATTGGGATAACGGACATGATGTCCTACGTTTCATTACTAAGTCCGGCAAAGTAAATATTGTTAAGTATATTCAGAAATTAAGTGAAGAATTTCCAACGATGTTCTTTATGTACGATTTTTATACAGCGGAAGATGAAGCAGAACATGAAGAAGGTGTCTTCTGGTTGTATGAAGGAAAATTAAATACTTCGAAAGAAGAACTATTCAATGAGGAATAAATGGACGCATTTAACGTAAACAGTTTTACAACATTCACTACACAATTCAATGCCACCTTAATTCAGTCAGATACTATGCTGTTGAGTGATACATTTGAAGTATCAATTGACTTTGTGTGGTCATCACCTGATTTAGCAAAAGGAAATTCTGCATACCTCAAAATAAAGTTTTTCTTAGAAGAAATTTTACATCAAAGTGTGTTCACGCATAAGGACGCGCCCATGACTCTACATAATTTAGAAAACAATCTAGTTGTATTCCCATATGTACCGTCGAGCGATATTATCGCAATGACACTACATGCAAAACTAAATGCCATTGCTGACGGATATCTAGATGTTATTAGCTTTAAGATTGGTAGTAAGTTTGACCATGTTAATATGACTTACACTTATGCTGATGAAGAATATCCAGCAATGCCAAAACTAAAAGATTGGGTGGATAGTGACAAGTATTATTATGACCAAGCATGGTGGTTTAGGAACTCTCCCGAAACACAAGATTACGAAGTTAATGAAAATACAGACTTGACAAAGCCACCAGAATATGATACTGTATTAGATGAAATAGATTCTGTCATCATGGGTGAATTAAAACTACGTGAAGATGGTGGTGAGGTAATTAATATCAATGGTTGGAAGCCAGAAATCGTCAAAGATTGATGCACTAAAGGATCAGTATGGCCGTGTTATATATAATAGACATGAACTATACGATATGCTTTACGACGGACAAAATATTGATGCAGTTAAAGTAGTCGATTGGAATGAAGAATTCGAAAAGTACAATAGTGCAATTGAATTAAATTACCTTACTGAGAATCTATATACAGCAATTGAAAAACTTTCACAATCAAAAGAAGAATTTGATGAAAGTAATCAAAATAACTGGTTTATGCCAGATGAATATAAGAATATCGACTTGCACAAGTATTGTTTAGACAGATGCCCAGATGATACAGAAGCGTGTGCAAGAGTATGCAATGAGTTATTTGAATTTGAACGTAGAGGACTAAACGGTCTACTACAGTACATAATTTATCTTGTGGATTTTATGAGAGAAAATAACTTAGTATGGGGCGTAGGACGTGGTTCTAGCGTTGCTAGTTACGTTTTATACATCATTGGAGTACATAGGATAAATAGTATGCAATATGAATTAGATTATCGGGAATTCTTACGTGATTAAAGATATAGTAATAAAGTTCCCTAACAGCAAAAGAAAACTTACCGCAGAAGAGGAAAGTGTTCTGAGTCGTTGTGTTAATTTAATTGAGTTAACATACAAAGATAAAAATCCATTTATCAAGCCTGAACAGCGACAAATGCAAGCCGAAGGTATTGTCAGAGAATGCATTAAAAAGATATTTGAGTTAAACGAGGACAAAAAATGAAAAACTATAGAAGTAACCGAGGTGTGCCAATTGACTTGGGTAAACTAATGTCACAGCAAGAAAAGAACATTGCTATTGGTAATACTAAATCGAATGCACGTGGCGACCAACTAGGTCGTGGTGGTCGTGTAGTCAAGGGTGCTGATGAAATTGCACGTGAACATTACAATAAAAATAATCCACGTGCTGTAAAGCAATCTACTATTAAAGTAGATGACACTGACGTAAAACGCAAAATTGAAGAAGCAAAATCAAATCCAGATCCGATCATTGACGATTGGCAAGAACCTGTACAAGATTCTGTACAAGAAGAAACACTAGTAGTTGAAGAAGACGAATGGGTAGAGGATGATGATGGTAATTTTGTACGTAAAAGCGAACTAGAAGAGGCAAACAATGAACCCGTATCAAAATCTAAAAGTAAAAGAACAAAATCTTAATACCGAGGACGACATGCAACTAAAACCAATTCACGATAAAGTAATCGTAACAGATTTACAACATGGCGAACAAAAAACAAAATCAGGCTTGATTATACTTGATGATAGTACAACAGACGCAGGTGCACGTGGCATTAAACCTCGTTGGGCCCGTGTACATGCAACTGGGCCGCAACAAAAAGATGTTAAGGTTGGTGATTGGATCCTACTCGAACATGGTCGTTGGAGTCTAGGACAAGACTTAGATATCGAAGGCGAAGATACACTTCGTATTTGGTTAGCAGACCATGAAGCCATTCTAGCAGTATCAGACGAACTGCCAGAGTCATAAGGAGAAAATTAATGGCATATAGATTTACAACAACTACTGAACTAACTGACGATACTATCGATATTGATTCAATCGGCGGATATATTGAATCTACGTTTACTAACGTAGATGACTATATGGCAATTGAAAACTATGTAACTGAAAAAAGAATTACAATCGATGGGTACACAAGAGCTATTGTTGATGGTTCTTTATTTTCATCATATACATGTGATACACTCGCAGAAGCAGAAGAAATTCTAGAGCAACTTAAATTGCTTATTGCTCCTAGCACAATGTCACCTACATTCAGTGAAATCGAAGAAGTATAACTTAGTTGATTTATACGTGTACGATAAAGGTAGAGTTGCCTAAATTACCATATAACTATCAGGACGGTGATTATCATAAATTTTTAAAGTCTTCATTAAGTCCTGATAGTTATAATTTATTAATCGAACGTATTAAAAAATTAAGAAAAGATAAAATAAAATTCTATCGTAGATTTTACGATAGGAGTTCCTGTACCACAGAATACATTACTCTATCTACAGAAGATAGAGTCGAAATAAAAGATACAATAATAAAGTTTTTAAATGACGTAGACGTACCAGTATCTTACACAGAATCCGAATACAATGAAACTGTGAAAGAATATATTTTTTTAGATTAGGTTATTATGCTAGACATATTTTATCTTACATACCACAATGATTATTCGCAAGATAATTTTGAACAAATAAAAAAACTTGCTGGTGAGAATCAACGAGTAATTAATGTTGCTGATATTGATGGAATATATAATGGTCACAAGCAATGTGCGCTACAAAGTGAGACAAAACATTTTTTCGTTGTAGATGGTGATGCGTGGGTACTTGATAATTTTGACTTTGGGTATATTCCAAGTGAAATAGATGAAGTATATCCCGAAACATGTTCAGCGCAGTGTACACATGTATGGCGCGCTTTAAACCCTGCTACTGGTCAGATATATGGCTATGGTGGGGTTAAGTTATTTGCACGTGAAGCATTTATGGACAAAGCATATATTGATGTAGAGTTTCCAGGAGTTGATGTAACTACAGAAGTTGCTAGACGCGGGTATTCATATCTACCGATAGAAACAATCTCAAACGAAACACGCTTTGCAACAACTCCATTTAATGCTTGGAAGAGTGCATTCAGGGAGACAGTTAAACTTGCTAGTGGGGTTGCTACACAAGATAGGCGCAAGCGTATCAATGAGTGGAAAGCACCCAGTACAGATGTTCCCTATAGCAAAGAGATTGCTCTTGGTGCAAAAATGGGCGAGAACTATGGTACTGCGCATACCGGACAAGGTGATAAATTATTCAGAATTAATAATTGGAAGTGGTTAAATACCTGGTTCAAGCAACGCCGTAATTGGAAGCCACTTGATATTGGTGAAATATCTATCAATTATCAAGATGGAAGATATATGCTTAGTGGTATTCAGCGTTACGTTGAATGGAAAAATCACCCAAAGATGGATGACATTGAAGAATGTAGACGTGCTGTTATGAGTGCTGATGATGTGAGCATCCATAATGCAATAGATAAATTAATTTGGAGTAAGGATAACATTCCAAATTTAAAGATATTCCTACAGTATCTATATTCGGGCAAACGTAATAAATTCAATCCAGAACGTGCGATACACTTTATGCATGAATTGTATGATACAGAGGATGATAACTTCTTTGGTATGTTTATGGGCGCAGTAGTAGAGAATAAAGAAGTTAATTATGTTGATGCTCTATCACAGTTTCAAGTTGAATCCAAGACTTGGTTAATTGATGAACTATCTAAATTAACCAAGCACGAAAATGCATTATTCATCGGCGGCTGGTTGGGTATTAGTTCTTTATGGTTAAGTCGGTCTGGTGTAATTGATAAAGTCACTAACTTAGACTTAGACAAAGACGCCATAAACTTTTCCAATAAATTAAATGCATATAACTTTAATTATAAAGAAGGCATCGTTTCTGATATCGCAGAACATGATTTAAGTCAGTATGATTTAATTATTAATACAAGTGCAGAACATATGCCAGATGATTGGTTCGACGATGTTCCAGAAGGATGTACAGTCGCTATTCAAACAAATGATTTCCATGAAATTACTGAACACGTTAATACAGTTAATGACTTGACAGAGTTACGAGAAAAGTATATAATGAGTGAAATATATTATATAGGTGTACGTGATTGTGATAGATACAATCGCTTTATGATTATAGGTAAAAAATGAGTAACGCAATATATATTATCGCATATCACGGTAATGATCCTGAAACTAGACAGACAGGAAAAGAATAATGACAGTGACATCTGATTTGTTAAAAAAATTTAATATTAAGGTAGAACGTAGTGATAAACGTATCATGGTTAGGAACAGTCCTAATGTTGCTAGTTTGTGTGCAAATGTTCCAGACACACCGCATGAGACAAGCTACTATACCGAATTTCGGTCCGAATATCTAACAAATATTACTGGCAGGGACCGTGACATCGTATCATTCTTAGAATTCGTAGAGTATTCACAAAGGAACATGTATTCACATAATACTTCTAGTGATTTTAGCCAGTATCACAATTGGCTTCGGCAAAAGCAAGATGATTTCGCACACGAAGATAAGATCCGACGAGAACATCCTATTGCGCAAGCCGCATGGGAACAGTATCAAGCAGCATTGGCATTAGTTAAATGAGTAACGCAATTTATATTATCGCTTATCATGGTAGTGATCCAGAAACTAGACAGAAGCGCAGTGATAATCATAACAAACAAATAGAATGGTGGTTGGACTATGACGATAAGATTGATATTCGAATCTTGGCTCAAGACTTTAGTGATAACGAGTATTGGGATAATTCTCGGGTTACATATATTGATCGTCTTGACAATCCTACTCCGCCTGCTAGTGCCAGAAACATTCTACTCAATCATTTCTATGACTCAGATGACCAGTGGGCTGTATTTGCAGATTCGGATGCTATTCTCAACTTACATCCAAACTTTCCTCATACCCATATCAATATTTGCGATATTCTACGTACATTCCCTGACAACTTTGCGGACGTGGATCTTTTCTGGCCTCACTGGGATGGTCGTCCGGGCGATGGGGCTTTCTATGATAAGTTTAATAACGTTGATCCTGCTTATGAATCTGTTGATTGGAATACTGAACTACGCTTTGACCGCAAGTTTGGTAGTATGAAAGGAACGATGTTCTTTCTAAAAAATAATGATAAACGTATAATGATGGATGAGTCCTTTAATGGCACTGGTCAAATCATTCCAGGCGAAGATGATGAATTTGCAATTGCAATGGCTCTTGCAAACTATAAGACATATATCTTACGTAATATAATGTTAAAAGAATTCACAGCTGGTTCGACCCATGCTGGTGAGCAATCAACTCGCAAAGCAGAAATGCTTAAAGGCGATGATATAATCAAACTAAAGCATAGCTTACCAAATGACCGTGCAAAATGGTACAAAACGGTTAAGCAGAATGGCTTTGGTTTTCAGCGTAGACTGACCGTTCCGCTTAATAAGGAACTAGAAGAAACTTTATTTTCATGGTGACCAAAATATACTTGACAATCTGAACGAATCATTATATAAAGAATGTATAGTTAATGAAGAGGTAAAGCAATGTCAACTGATTTACGAAACGTCCCAAATTTAGATGTTACAGACGAATTAACTCAAACACGTTTTTGGGGCGGTCCTGAGCGTAAGCAATGCGTACAAGTCACACAACGTAAACCCAACTATGATACTGATGATGGTGGACCAATGTTCCACTACTTACAACTGACACGTGAGCAAGCTAAAGAATTAGCTGTAGAGTTGACGTTATTCGCCGACGGTCGTGAAGTGGAAGACGTATAATGTTTGTATATGATATCACGGGCGGTACTAAAAAAGAACGTAAGACTGTTGAAGATGCGTTACATTTTGCAAAGCAATATCTGATGCCGCGTATTCGTATTCTTGATATTGAAATCTCACTCAAAAAGAACATGGACGTTGATGCTGATGTTGTCGGCGATGACCGTGAGTTTACAATGCGTATTCGTAAAGGACAAGAGCGTGACGATTTACTGACCTCAGTATTTCACGAAATGGTTCATGTAAAACAATACGTGCGTAATGAGTTTCCAGTATTTGAAGTAGGATGTGAAGTAGACTATTTAGAGCGTCCTTGGGAGATTGAAGCATTCGATTTACAAGAAAAAATGCTTGACACTTACAATACACTGTGATATATTTAATAGTAAGATAACTTAGGAGAGAATCATGCAAGACATTTTAAGCGATATTGAAACACTAGAAAGTGCAATTATTGCATTTACTGAAGGTGCAAGTGATGAAAAGTTTGCTGCAATGTGTAGCCTTGAACAAATGTTGATTAAAAAGAAAGATATTGTATCTGACTTTGAATCTACATACGCTCCTTGTGAGGAGTGATTATGGAACTTGATCACGATAAGGATATTGATGTACGTAAATTTGAACAACGTATGAAAGAAGAAATAAACAGATGGCTCATTCAGCGTGATAAATCAGAACGCACGTATAATGAACTAATCTCTAAATTTTGGAATAAGGGAAAAAATAAGAACTAGTTTCCTTAGCTCAGTTGGATAGAGCAAGTGCCTTCTAAGCACTAGGTCGTAGGTTCGAATCCTACAGGGAACGCCAGAACGTGTTGGGGTCGCTCCTCAGCTAGTATGGGTCAGCAAATCCCATATGACGAGAAGTGATGTCGCAATCACAACAAAAGGCTCGATGCAAGTATGCCGGCAAGTGTTTGTCGTTAGCGTGGATAGGCGGAGCGAAAGCGTTGATAACCTCCCACGCATACACAGAAATTAGATGCTCGTATGGTGGAATAGGTAGACACGCCAGACTTAAAATCTGTTGCCCTTGAGGCGTCCCGGTTCAAGTCCGGGTACGAGTACCAAATATACTCCTCTAGCTCAATTGGTTAGAGCAGAACGCTCATAACGTTTTGGTTACAGGTTCGAGTCCTGTGGGGAGTACCAATAATGTGGGCCCTTAGCTCAGCCGGTAGAGCAACTGACTTTTAATCAGTAGGTCGATGGTTCGAACCCATCAGGGCTCACCACAAAGAAAGGATGCAAATGAAATTATTTGATTTTGAACATCTACACAAAGCGGAAGCTAATTATTTTCAACACCTTGTTGTTGCACTATGGTTTTCTCTTATTGCATTGGGTGTAGTAATTACAGGTGTAATTCATGCAGTGTTTCCATTCATGTTTGGGTTTTTGCCGTATCGTTTGGCAAAGCGTATCACTGATGGGACTGAAAAGAATTTTAAATCAACGGAGGACTAAATGTCAGAAGAAAAATTTAAAGTATACAAAGCGCATAAGTTAATGGACTGGATTGAAAATGAAGTCACAGAATGGGCATTTGCACAAGTAACGGAACACTTTGGGGTGGATGAAGTCGAAACCCTGACTCAGGAACAAATTGAAGAAGTAATTGAAGAAATGGAAACTTTTGATGATTGGTGTCACACAGGTCTTCGCAATGTTGTGAGTATGTGGGAAAATGAAAATGACGAGTACCTCGTCTAGGAAACCAACTTACTTTAAAGGCTTTAGACAATACTATCATGTCGTATGTGGTAGACTTCATATGGACATAGTAGTTGCAGTGTGTCATGAAGAAGCGATAGAACAAGTAGAAAAAAAGTTTGGACCTAGTTTGGTCTGGAATAGCACAGAGAAATACAAAGCATATCTCTGTGATATGGATTAAAACGGACAGTTGGGTGAGTGGCTTAAACCAGGGGATTACTAATCCTCCGAACCGAAAGGTTCCGTGGGTTCGAATCCCACACTGTCTGCCAATTAATTTTTGTTGTTAACTAACCAAACAACTAATGCAATGTAGCCTGCTAGGACTAAGCATGTAATCATACCATAGCTTAGTCCTAGCAGAAATGAACTTGGGTCAACATCTGCAATTGCGTATTTAATATCTCTCCACATAACTTAATTTGCTAACGGATTATCTAGCGCACGTTGTAGGCGCTTGTTAAGTCTTGCTTCTAAGTCTTTTAATTTTCTCTCAGTATCTATACGTAAACGTTCTTTAGCCTGATCATAATCATTTTGTAAAGCATCACGTTTGTTCTCAAAACGTTCTTCTGCAATTTGAATTTGTTCTCTAACTTTTGTTTCACTTTTGTTAACTGAATCTTCTACACGGTCAACAATTGATTCTAATCTAGCAAAATCATCCTTCATATCATTCTTTGTTGTACGTGAATAGTCACGTGTATCTTCAACTGATACTCTTGTATCATCCATTGATACTGTTAACTGTTCCATTTCTGTTGCTAGTATATCTAAACGTTTGTCGAAACCACTCAAGTCTGGCGCTTGATAGCTTGCAATTTTAGCTTTCATATTTCTATAATCATTATAGAATTCAAAGCCTCCCCAAGCAGCACCACATATTGAACTGATTACTGTTATAACAAGGAATAGTTTACCACCAGTAAACTTTACCCCGCCAACTTCTACTGTTGTTTTCTCACTCATTATTACTCTCCTATCTGATTGTCCTGTCTACTTCGAATTCATCCAGGTACATAATTGCATATCCCCAAGGATGCGCAACTGCTACACCCATTAGTATACACAATGAAAATATAGTTATAAATTTAATTCCTTCTTTCAAAATTGTATCCCTATTACTATGCCTACTTTTTCATCAACAGCTGGCATAACATAAAACTGCTTATGATTTAGTTTAGCTACTGGTATAATATTACTATTGTACCCTGATACTAAACCTAATTCTATTGATGTATCTTTACTAAATTCGTATTTTACACCACCATATATACTTATTCTTTCTACACTATTATAGTACACACCTGCTATGAATTCATCTCTTTCATAACTAATATACGGATGTACAGAGTTATATTCTCCTGCCAGTCCAAGATGCAATGATAATGCAATTCCTGCTGTTATGCTCATTATTCCATGTCCTTATATTGTTCGTCTACCATTTTCTCATGTAGAATTTGACTTGCTAAACCATTTAACAACCCTCTATTATTTTCTGGTACCTTTTTATCTTTATCATAAAACTCTCCAGGTCCATAGAAATCTCTGCCTGGAATTGCTAACTGTCCATAAGCATTAAATCCCGGAACATAATTTATTAATGCTGAAATCTGTGCTTGTAAGGCTTGTTGTTCTTGTAATGATACTGCGTTGCCCATTACTTCTGCTAATTGCATTAGTTTCTCTTTAATGATCTTTCGCATTTTACGTTCTTTAGCTTTTTGTTTTTGTTTAGCTGTAAGTTGTTTTTTAACTACTGGCTTTTCGACTTCGGTGGTATCTCCACCAGTATCCTCACTGGTTTCTCTATCATCTTCCCCTCCGTTGTCCGTATCCTTCTCTTCTGTTTCGTCTCCATCCACTGGCTGTTCCACATCACCACTGGACTCTTCTTCTGTAGTTTCTTCATTGTTGTTCTCTTCTGCCGGTTCATCGGCTTCATCTGTTGTTTCCTCTACTTCAGGTTCCTCTATAGTTTCTTCAACTACTTCAGGTTCAGGCTCTGGTTCTTGCACTTCAGGCTCTGGTTCTGGTTCTGGTTCTGGCGCAGGAGCTTCTATCTCTGCTTCAACTTCTTGTTCAATTGTTTCTATTGTTACTACTTCTACAGGTGTTTCCGTTATTGGCGCTTCTGGCTCTGGAGCAGGTGTAACTGGAACAACTACTACTGTCGGAGCAACTGGGACAACTGGAATAATAATTACTGGAGGAGGGGTAGCAATTACACTATCAACAATTGCATCTCCTGTACCAGCACCTTCAACCACAACTGATGAAGATGGTGTTGGTGTTGCAACTACTGGTTCTACATAACCTATACACTGTGTATCATATTGTGGATTTTGTAAACATTGTTGATTGAAGTATGCTATATCATAACCTGGACAACGTACATCATATAACGCATCTGCTTCACATTGTTGTGTGAAATATGCACCCTCGTAGCCAGGACAACTGCTATCATATAATGTATCTAAGCTACACTGTTGATTTAGATATGCGGTATCATAACCTGGGCACTCGCTGTTATAAAGTGTGTTTGCTGTACACTGTTGATTAAAATATGCTGTATCGTAACCACTACATCCACTATCATATAATGGATCTGCACTACATTGCTGATTATAATATGCAGTATCATAACCTGGACATGTTTCAGCATATAGTGGATCTAGCGAACATTGTTGATTGTAATAGGCAGTATCGTAGCCAGTACATTCACTATCATATAATGGATCTGCTTCGCACTGATAATTATAGTATGCTGTTGTATAACCAGGGCAACCTGTATCGTATAATGGATCTGCATTACATTGTTGATTGTAATAGGCTGTATCATATCCACTACATTCTGAAGAGTAAAGCGGATCAGCATCGCATTGTTGTGTAAAATACGCACCTGCATAACCCGGACAACCTGAGTCATAAAGTGGATCTAAACTACACTGCTGATTATAATATGCTGTATCGTATCCACTGCATTCACTGTTGTATAGTGGATCGGCATTACATTGCTGTGTGAAATACGCTTGCTCATATCCACTACATCCACTGTCATACAACGGGTCAGCACTACACTGTTGGTTGTAGTATGCTGTATCGTATCCTGGACACTCGCTATCGTAAAGTGGATCGGCATTGCATTGCTGATTATAATATGCTGTTTCATAACCTGGGCAACCACTGTCATATGTTGCATCTGCACTGCACTGTTGATTATAATAAGCGGTGCTATAACCTGAACAACCAGTGTCATACAATGGATCAGCATTGCATTGCTGATTATAATATGCTGTTTCATACCCACTACAGTTTGTACTATATAATGGATTAGCACTACACTGTTGGTCTTCATATGCCTGTGCGTAACCAGGACAACCGCTGTCATATAATGGGTTAGATTCACATTGTGAATTATAATATGCAGTCGCATATCCATCACACATTGGACTATAAAGTGCATTTGAATCACAAAGTTCATCAAACTTAGTCTCAGTCATAAAGTTATATCTGTGACCACGTGTAGGAATAAATGTGTTTCCGTCTTTGTCCTTTGTATATAAGAATGCATAATGATTACCATTATAATTAAAACTAGCACTAGTAATAACTGCATCTTCGCATCCATTATCATAAGTTTTACATTTAGCAACCCACTCACCGTTGTCTAATTCTGATTCGTTATAAAATAATGCATTCCATACGTCAGTGCCATCTGCTTTTACTATTTCAATATAGTCACTGCCTTGTCCTGCTTTGTTTGTTAGGTCTTGAGTGTAAACAATGATTGCCCAACGATAATTTCGACAACCACGGTCGTAGTGTGCATCTAAACCACACTGTTGATTGTAATATGCTGTTGCATATCCATCGCATCCACTATCGTATAATGGATCCGCACTACATTGTTGATTGTAATAGGCATCAGCGTAACCTGGACACCCACTATCGTAAAGTGGATCTTGTTGACATTGATTATTGTAATACGCATCTGCATATCCAGGACAACCTGGATCATAAAGAGCATTAGCACTACAGTTGGTGTCGTATTCATATGTGGCATATGCTTCTGCGTAACCTGGACAACTTGGATCATAAAGGGCTGTATCATTGCAAGGGTTTGCTCTATATGTAAACCAAGTTTGTAAGTCTTTCATAATAGGACCAAAGTAACCATCCCAGTTACCTTTGTCATATCCTGTTATTCTAAATCTTATATCTCCTAGTGCATTGGGAGTGTATATTGTTCCGATCTTATCTATGTGATTGTAAAGTTCTATATTATCTTCATGTATTTGCCAATAGGTAGTTTGTTGTTGTCCATTATCATCAGTCCATGTTTCGGCTTCTTCATTGAAACTGTGACCATTTTCGTTTTGCCAATCATACCATCTGTCCATGGTCCATGTTTCAGTCTCAACTACATTGCCATTGGCATCGGTTAATTCAATTACAACAACTAACTCATCCCAATAAGTATCATCGGTAACTGCACCTGTTATTGTGTTTATTCTATTTTCAATATTTGTACTGCACCATTCATCAGGTGTGTTGAAACAATGTATATATTTCCATTTATAGTGTACTTTGTCTATGCTAACACCTGAACCTTGTAGTGCCTGGTTGATTGCATATGATATCGCAAATGTATTAACACACTCACCAAAACGTATTCCTGTGCCGTCTTCCGTAATCATCATAGCACTTGTGCCAGTGGGACAACCGCCATCAGGGTTTGTTACTGTTCCATCCGATGGATCAAATGTATACGGAGGAGTGGTAGTTGGATTATCTGGTGCTGCTGTATCTGTTGCTAGTGCGGCTGAACTATAGCAATAAAATAATAAGCAAAACGCCGCCAACAGTTTGGAGAATGGTCTTATTAGTTTCATCTTTTTCAACCTCATGGACAGTTATATTATCAGGGCGCGGCTTCGGTCTAGGTGATCCCCAACCTTCTTGAGCCTCTTCACCAATTTTCCCTAGATATGGACACGGTGTTCCTGCCATTTCCATAGCATCAAATACTCTTTCATCTTGACACATAATACTGACGGCCGCAACCTTCATACCCATGTCATACATTGTTTTTGATAGTTTTAATCTTTCACAATTAAAATCACGCACAGTTTTACCTGCACTGATACCTAATATTTGTGTTTGAACTGCGCCACTAACACCGACAGTACATAAATCAGCATTGCTATTATTAATACTTGGTGAAATTGCACTTGGTGGTGGACTTTTGACTGTTGTTTTTGATGTACCGTTTGTGGTTACATTACTATTACTTGTTGATTCTGTTACAATTGGGTCTGCATATGCTTGCACACCAATAAACAGTAATACTAATGCGGCTATCGCATTTAGTTTAATTCTCATAATGTCTCTCCTCGCAATGAAACTATATGAGTGTATTTAGCATTTAAGAGCTTATTTTTTGGTAAGTCTGAGTCAAATTTTTGACACTTGTGATTCTTTCTCCGCTCATATTTATCAAAACTACGCATTTAACACTTAGTATAATATCAAATATTTTATAAGTCATTGATAACACTGAATTCTTTATTTCGCTTTTTTCTTGACATTCCTGCTATATATGCTACATTAATAGAGTAATAAGAGAGAAAGAGAATCACATGACAGACTTCGCAATGTTCACAGACGCAGGTAATATCGCAGTTAAAGCAATCGCAGACGAATACATCGGACGTGGCTTTGATGATGCAGAAATGCTTTTTGATTGTGTGATGGGAGACGTTGAAAGTTTGTCACACTGTCAAGTGTTTGAAGAAGCAAGTGATACCGCAGTGCGTGAAGAAGTATTCTCATACTGTAATGCGTCATTTGTAAATGGCAAATCAAAAGTTAACGTTTAATCTTAGGAGAAATTATTATGAAACTATCAACATCTGAAATGGAAACAGTTCTCACACTTTTGGGTAAGGCGGACTATGAACAATGTAAAGAAGTAAGTAATCGTCTTCAATTACAGCGTACATTCTTAGCTAATCAAACTGTGCGTTCATTCGTTATTGGTGACACTGTTAAATTTACTAACAGTCGTAGTAATCTAATTGAAACTGGAGTTATCAGTAAAGTGAACCGTCGTTATGTTCATGTTCAAGTGGGATATACGAATTGGAAAGTTCCTGCTGAAATGTTGTCAGCCGCATAATAAAAAGGTTGACAAATAGAACGAATCACTATATAAAGAGTGTATAAGTTAAAACAGAAAGAGATACATTATGATACATGCAATGTTAGAAATCGAAATCCGTGACGCAGTTGAAAAAGCTGAAAATCTTAATGAAGATTATTCAATCAACTGGAGCTTTGTTGATGCAGATGCATACGCGCAGTGTCGCTCTTTCTGGAAAGATGATGAACAGTTTTATGAATCATTCAATGAGATTGCCGATATGATTATTGCAGAACGTAAAGAAGAGGCAGATGCTGAACGTCAATTGTCATTTGATATCGGAGAGTTTTAATAATAAAAAGGTTGACATTCTTTACGAATCAGTTTATAAAGAATGTATAAGTTAGATGAAAAGAAAGAGGTGTCGAATATGACAAATAAAGTTATTCTTACAGATTGTGATGGTGTTCTACTTGATTGGGTTGTACAGTTTCATAATTGGATGACAAGTAAAGGTTACGTACAGGAAGTGAGTGATATCTATGACATCAGCACAATGTACGGTATCGAAAAGCAACAAGGACGTGCGCTAGTTCGGGAGTTTAACGAGAGTGCGTGGATGGGCTTTCTCCCAGCATTTCGGGATGCTCGTAGTGGTGTTGCTAAACTTGTCGAAGCTGGATATACATTTGTTGTTATCACATCTTTGTCTCTTGACGAAAAAGCACGTTTGCTACGGATCAGTAACTTGAAGAACATCTTCGGTAAGGATGTGTTCACAGATGTTATCTGTCTTGATACTGGTGCTGATAAAGATGATGAACTTGTCAAGTATCAAGATAGTGAACTATACTGGATCGAAGACAAAACTGAAAATGCTGAGTGTGGATTGAAGTATGGATTGAAGCCTATCATCATCACACACGAACACAACAAAGATTGTGTTGATGCGAACATTGCTCGGTGTGACAACTGGGTAGAGATTGCTGATTTAATTCTGGGTTAGGTGTTTCTTTCTTTCTTACTAACCCAAATGTAAAGGGGAGCATTGCGCTCCCCTTTTTTATTCATCTTCTCCGTAAATTTTTAGGACTTCTACGACAGCTGGGTGCCGTTCGACATCCATCATGTCAAATCGTGAAACAGCGATATGTTGTAAATTCGCCATTTCGTAAGCTCGTACTAATTCCATGAAATCTGAAAGACCATTTTCTGAAAATCCGCGATCATGCTGTTTAAGGTCTCCAGTAACAATCATCTTAGTATTGTTACCAATTCTGGTAAGTAACATTTTCATCTGTGACTTTGTAGCGTTCTGCATTTCATCAGCGATGATCCACGAATCTTCAAACGTGCGACCTCGCATATATGCAAGTGGTGCAATTTCAATAATGTTCTCTGCTAACATTCCTTCGATATCAGCCACAGAAAAATGTTTCTCAAATATATCAAATATTGGTCTCGTCCACGGCGCCATCTTCTCGTTCAAGTCGCCTGGTAAGAAACCATGTTGCTCGTCAACCGACACTGCGGGACGAGTAACTACAATCTTCTTCACCTCTCTTTCCATAAATGCTTTAACCGCCATCAATGTACATAGAAGCGTTTTACCTGTACCTGCAGGGCCTAATGCGAAACAAATATTGTTCGATGGATCTGCAAGTTGATACAAGTAATCTTCTTGTGCAACATTACGGGGTAAGATTGTTGGGATATTTTTTTGTCTAAGTGGGACAATGCCGCGATTTGTACTCTGTTGAGCATCACGGCTGTTTCTGTTGTTTTGTTTTTCAACACGTTTTTTTCGTGCCATAATTGTAGCCTCCATTAGAGGGATTTTCAGAATAGAGAATTGTATTAATCTCTACTATTACTTATCACCTGAGGAATGGATAATGTGTGTAAATTACTATATTGACAAAGAAAGTTTTATAGTATATAATAGACTCATCAAGGAGAATACAAATGCGGATAATTGCAGGACCATGCCAACACGAAACACTAGCACAAAGTGCAGAGATTGCACATGAGTGTAAACGTGTATGCGACAAGTACGGGATTGAATATTACTTCAAAGCAAGTTACGACAAAGCAAATCGTACAAGTGCAGATAGTAAACGTGGTGTTGGATTAGAAAACACCATGATGGATTTTCGTACACTGAAAGAAACGTATGGAGTATCTACAGTAACAGATGTACATAGTGTTAGCCAGATTGGTGCGATTTTCGTAGGTTGGGAGGAATGCGTTGATGTATTACAAATTCCTGCGTTCTTGTGCAGACAGACTGATCTTATCCAGGCCGCTTGCAGAACAAATTGTATCGTTAATATCAAAAAGGGTCAATTTCTTGCACCGTGGGATGTTAAAGGAATTCTAAGTAAAACTGAAGGTGCTAAAGAAGTATGGATAACAGAGAGAGGAACTAGTTTTGGATATAATACCTTGGTTAATGATTTCACTGGGGTTCAGTACATGCTTGAGCATTATGATAATATTGTTTTTGATGGTACGCACTCTGTCCAAAAGCCAGGAGGACAAGGTTCTTCTAGTGGGGGCAACCGCAATTATGTTGCAGGTTTGTGCAATGCTGCCGCTGGCATGGGTGTTAACAACTTCTTTTTAGAAGTACATGCAGATCCAGACAACGCACCCAGTGACGGGCCTAACATGTTGCGTTTAGAAGACTTTGAAGATACAGTAAAACAAATCAAAGTCATTAGTAATGCTGCAAACGGATACACGTGGCTATGAAAACGGCAATCCTTATTCCAGCACGGTATGAAAGCAAACGCTTTCCTGGCAAGCCATTGTGTAAGCTAGGCGACAAGACTATGATTAAGCGAGTGTATGACCAGTGTGTACTCAGTGGACATGACACTTATGTTCTAACAGATGATATGCGCATAGGGCAACGCTTTGGTTGGGACAAGTGTTGGATTAACCAAGACCAGTACATCACTAATGGCACAGAACGTTGCGCAGATGCACTTAGCTGGGATAAGTTAAATGATTACGACCAGTTTATTAATGTACAAGGTGATATGCCTGATGTATCATTAGAAATGATTGAAAAAACTGTATGGCATTTAAAACATTATTCAGTAACTACCATGTGTGCTATGATGCCAGAAGAACAGCAGAACGATCCCAACACAGTTAAGTTAGTGAGAGCGGCAGATAAGTGTTTATGGTTTGGCAGAGGCATAGTTGGATATGGTGACTGGCATCTGGGCATATATGGATACAGACGAAATGCACTAGAAATGTATCCGGGTTTGATTAGTACACGTGAGGAACGACTAGAGGGCTTAGAACAATTACGTTGGTTAAAAGGTGGTTGGGATATAGGTGTGTTCCCATGTGAGTTTAATGGTATTGAAATTAACACACCAGCAGATGCGGAGAGATGGCACAATGACAATAGCAGGTAAGATTTGGGGTAATACTGAACTAGTTGAAGCTAATGGCGCATTAGAGTTTCATCGTATTGAAATGATAAAAGGTGGAGTTTGCTCCAAGCATCTACATGAGTTTAAATGGAATGGCTTTTATGTAGAGTCAGGAAGTATGATTGTACGAGTATGGCAAAATGACTACGATTTAGTAGACGAAACAATTTTGCACCCAGGCGATTATACTAAAGTAAAACCAGGATTATATCATCAGTTCGAATGTTTAGAAGATGGAGTTGCTTTTGAACTATATTGGGCAGAATTTAATCACAATGATATCAAGCGAGAAAATGTTGGCTATACAAAATGATTTTATTTGATAAATACATTTAATAAATTGGAGTTATTATAATGTCTGACATGAACCACGATGATATCGTAGATAACCTACGTGATATTGATAAAAATGGCACACTGCTTGATATCTTGCTGGAATTCGAAAGTGTTCTGGACAAGCAAGGTCTGTATGCATATAAAAACTGGAAGCTAGGCGAAATCGCTGAAGGTCCAAATCTATCACGTTATTGGCTACACACAAAACTAATGTATCCGTATAAGAAAATGCCTGATCCAAAGGGTGCGATGCGTTTAGATGCTATTGGTTGTGAAATTAAATTTAATCGTGCTACATTAAAAACTCCAATCACTCCAAAATCACCAAGTGACTTAGGCCCAGATGGTAAACCAAAGATGAAATCGCATGATGTGTGGTTAATTGATGTTTGGATGCCACGTAAGTTCGTTGATGAATTCTCAGATGATAAGATTAAAATCGGCGATGATGAAGTGGATATGGAAGACTTAAACTCAGCATACGATTCAGGACTAGACGATGAATCAAATGTAAATCAGCAGCAGGAGATGTAATATGAAATTCTCACAGATCATTGAAGGCGTTGAATACGGCGACCTACAATCATTAATATCATCAAACGTAAGTGTTGCTGAATTTGAACCAAAGACTGGTACAGAAAATGACGTAGTAGTAATTGGTTTCTTTTGTAAAGATGAAGCTCCTGCACAAGACTTGGCATCTTTTATTGAAAAGAGTATCGTAGATATTCTTGATACCGAAGTATCACCTAACCCAGACGATAATGGGTTTTACATGGTATTTGTTGAGGTTGAAAACGAAGAACTAATGAAGAAAACATTTGAACTATTAGAAGACGTATCAAGACTAGCAGAAATTGAAGAATGGTCTATTGATTTCTATGAAGGTTCAGAGTTAAATATAGAGACAAAACAGATTACACAATGGCTAAAGAAACAGCGTTAGAATTCGAAGGTAAAGTGGTAGAGGTCCTACCAGGTAGCCGTTTCAAAATTGAACTAGAAAATGGTCATCAGATTATGGGGACACTATCTGGTAAAATGCGAAAGAATAATATCAAAGTTATTCTTTACGATAAAGTCAAAGTTGAAATGACACCGTATGATTTAACAGTAGGACGTATCACTTTTAGGTACAAATAATGTTTATACTATCTAATATTAAGAAATATGTTATCCTCGCAGGAGTATTAGGCGCAATTGCCTTTGGTGCTTGGAAATATTATACATACACTCAAGATCAAATTCGTATATACGCACAGAATGCCGCAGTAGCAGAACAAGCTGCACAAACTAATTTAGAAACTCTTGAAAGAACACAACGAGATTTAGCACAAGTGCGTGAACAGTTTACCGAAGTGAGTGGTAAGTTTGCAGTTGCGGAAAGACGTGTTCAAAGTCTAGAGGATAAACTTGCACGACATGAACTTGATGTTTTGGCACTATCAAAGCCAGGACTAGTTGAAAAAATACTTGACAATGGCACCCAAGATGTGTTAAGATGTTTAGAGATTGCAAGTGGGGCTCCACTTACAGAGGAAGAAATCAATGCAACATCAAAAAGCAAATCTAATCAAGCATGTCCTGACATTGCTAACCCTAACTACCGTCCTTAGTGCGTGTTCAACGACTCCGCAGACTGTAGTAGAATCTAGAACAATTATCGATAGACCAAGTCTAATCCTACCAGAGACACGACAGCTAGACTTGAATGGATTGAAGTGGACTGTACTAACTTCCGAAAATGCACAGAAGGAACTTGAAGCACTAGAAGCTCGAGGAGAAACTCCTGTGTTTATCGCACTTACATCAGACGGTTATGAAGACCTAAGTGTTAATATGCAACAACTTTTACAGTTGATTTCGGAACAAAAAGCTGTTATAATAGCTTATGACAACTATTATCGAGTCGTTGATGCAACCATAGAAGAACACAATTCTCAGTAATGCGCGATCCATACCAAGTTCTTGGAATCACTAAATATAGTAGTAAGCAAGAAGTGCGGTTAGCGTATAAACGTCTTATGAAGAAACATCATCCTGACAGTGGAGACGGTGACACACAAAAGTTAAACGAAGCTAAATCTGCTTATACACAACTAAAAGATAAATCTATAAGGACTGCTTTGACAGTGGACATAGTTGTCCCTTTAACACAAGCGGATCTAGCTTCATACTTAGGACAGAAAAAGACATTTGAAATACATGATGTATTCTTTGAAGTTCTTGTGCCATACGAAACTAGAATGGGTGATACAATTACAGTGAAGAACATTCTTCCAGATACGATACTAAAGATTAAGTTTAAGGAAAAACATGAGCAATAATCAACCAGATAGAGTTAATCTCTCACTTGAACGTGCTGTAGAAAAAGCAACCGAATTATCACATGAGTATGTGACACTTGAACATTTGCTCTATGCAATAATTGAAGAACGTGATGTATTAGAATTACTGTCAAAGATGGAAGTAAATCTTCCTGAGGTTCTAATTGAACTTGAAGAATATCTAAGTGAACGTGATGATATTACCGTCTATGGTTCTGGTATGGCTCCGAGACAGACACTTTCAATTGATCGTGTGTTTAATCGTGCGGTAACACAAGTTATTTTCAGTGGTCGTTCAAAACTGCATTGTCAAGACATCCTTGTTTCTCTACTAAGCGAAACTTCTTCTATGGCATATCATATTCTTCGTAAGAATGGCGGCAACCGTAATAAAGCAGTTGAGATTATTCAAAGAGATTTCTATAAGCAATCTGGAACTGGAAGCCAAGTAGCACCTGGGCAAGGTGGCGGCGAGAAGGTTAAGTTTGAAGACTTTTGTGAAAACTTAAACAAGTCAGCGGCTGAAGGCAAGATTGATCCAGTTATTGGTCGTACCGAAGAACTTATCGAACTAACAGAAGTTCTAGCAAGACGTAAGAAGAATAACGTAATCATTGTTGGTGAGCCTGGTGTAGGTAAAACTGCGATTGCAGAAGGACTTGCGCTTAATATTATTAATGACGAATGTCCTGATATCCTTAAAGGTAAGATTGTATATTCATTGGATGTTACGTCTCTTGTAGCAGGCACAAAGTATCGTGGTGAGTTTGAAGAACGTGCTAAAGAAATCTTTGGTCAGCTTGAAAAGAAAGATGACGTAATTCTATTCATTGATGAAATTCATATGATTATGGGAGCAGGTTCAGCAGGTGGAAGCAACATTGATATTGCAAACTTATTGAAGCCACTACTTGCTGGTGGTAAACTCCTAGTCGTTGGTGCAACAACAAGCGAAGAATATCGTGAGAACTTTGAGAAAGACCGTGCGTTACAACGCCGCTTCCAGAAAGTTGTTGTTGAACAACCAAGCAAAGAAGATACTAAATTAATTGTTAAAGGTCTAAAGAAATACTACGAAGAATTTCACGGCCTTGAGTATGACGAAGATGCTATGGACCTTGCAGTTGATTTAGCAGAACGTTATATGCATGGTAAGTTTAACCCAGACCGCGCGATTGATATTATTGACGTAGCTGGTGCAAGAAACAAACTACACAAAATCGAAGGTACGATTGGACGCAATGCTATCGAAGCCGCAGTATCAAAGATTACACGTATCCCAATGGATATGATTGACGCAAAAGAGAATGCTAATTTCTCAAGTCTAGAAACAAATATCAAGTCTAAGTTGTTTGGACAAGATAAAGCAGTTGGGGCGCTAGTAGAGTCTATTCTAGTAGCAAAGTCAGGCATGCGCCAGACTAACAAACCAATCGGTTCATTCTTGTTCGTAGGTCCAACTGGTACCGGTAAAACAGAACTATGTCGCCAGCTTGCGGCAAACCTAGACGTGACACTAAGAAAATATGATATGTCTGAATATATGGAATCACACTCAGTATCAAAACTGATTGGTGCCCCTCCAGGTTACGTAGGACATGCAGAAGGCGGCGCAGGTGCAGGCAAGTTAATCAATGATGTAGAAGAAACACCTAATTGTATTGTTCTATTAGATGAAGTTGAAAAGGCTCACCCAAGCGTAATGAACCTCTTACTACAAGTTATGGATGATGGTAGATTAACCAGTTCAACTGGTAAAACAGCAGACTTTAGTAATGTAATTCTTGTAATGACATCTAACTTGGGTGCCGCTCAAAAATCAAAACGTGCTATCGGGTTCAGTAATGACCACGATGATGCGTCAATGCAGGCAGTTAATAAGTTCTTCTCGCCTGAATTTAGAAACAGACTAGATGCTATGGTAGAGTTTGTTGCACTACAACGTGAACACATTGATATGATTGTTGACAAATCTATCAACGAACTTAACGAAATGCTGGCAGATAAGAATGTTCGTATTGAACTATCTCCAGAAGCAAAAGTTTGGATGCGTGAAAAGGGTTACATCCCAGATATGGGCGCTCGTCCACTACAACGTGTTATTAATGACAATATCAAGAAGCCATTATCAAAAGAGATTTTGTTCGGCGCTTTGACTGACGGTGGCACAGCACGTGTTGAGATTGTAGATGATGTAGTAACTTTCTCTTATGTCTAAAATTCAACTCATTAAATCAGCAAAACTATATTACGGGGATTACTCACACAAAATCTCGTACAAGCGATTGTACGGGTTCCCAAATCAATCTATTTTAAAAAGCTACAACTTCAATCTAGTAGTAAGTGGTGATAGCTATGGTTGGTGGGGAGACGTACCTGAAGACGATGAAGAAAAACAACGTAGAACAAATTGCGTACAGTTCCTAAAAGGTATCGGCGATGTGAAGTTTATGAACAGCAGTTCTACTCACGTGTATTTCAAATCAAAAGAAGACTTTGATAAAGCAACTAAACGATATACAGACCTTCAATTAGAACATCACGTTCCTGTCATTGACAACCTTGCAGAAGTAATTAATGGATTTGAAGCAAATATTGATTTGAAAAAGAATTTATATCATAAGAATTATCGTTATAAAGTCAACATACGTTTTAACAAGCATTTAGAAGAAAAGTTAGGACCATCACTATACGATATGTATGTTGATAATACTAACTATCACCTCAATCCAAATATGAAACGATTTGATCCGTTGCATAACGGCACAAGAACATCTTGGTCTGGCTATACCTATACATTTAGACATTCCATATACAACACTTATGCAATTTATTGTAGAGAAAAGATTGATATGGAGATGCTAACATTCGTTGCTGGTGAGAATATTTCTAAGATAACAAAGGCAGTCCTAATTAACGAAATAGATAAATAAGTATGAAGTTATACTATTAAACTATAAGTTAATGAGGACTAACAAAATGGCGAAAATCAAAGAAGAAATTCTAGTAATTAGAGTTTCAACAATCACAAAAAATGGCGAAGACAAGCAAAATCTTCTAAACGGCGAAATCTCTGCAACAATCGAACAAGTTGTAGCAGAACTAATCGGTGATGCCGCAGTGGTAGAAGTAGAAACCGCAGAGTAAGGAATTAAGATGGCTCGTAAAACAACAACGCTTATGCCAAACAGTGGCACGAACTTGAATGTAACTGGTGATGCAGTACCAGGTGATAGTTATTATGGCTACACAGATGGTATCCATACTGTTGCAGTATACGGCCAAGACCTTACTGGAAGAATTAAAATTCAAGGGACACTAGCAACTCAACCAACAGATGATGATTGGTTCGATATTCTATTAGCTGGTCTTCCTTACAAAGATTATTCAAACTATACTGGTGTCGAAGGCTTTACGTTTACAGCGAACCTGGTATTTCTACGTGCAGTTCTTGACAGAGATGCGCTAGGAATTACAGATGTAACGACTGCCGGCTGGGTAGAAAAAATATATTTGAATTACTAAAGGGACAAGAGAATGAGTATTAATGCGCAACCATTTAACCCTACGTTTAAACTAATTGGTAACCTACAAGAAGACCAAGTTCTAGTTTATGACGTTAGTGAAAATGCTTTTGTAAATGCAGCTGGCAACGGATCCGGCGGAGCATCTACAACACTAGACAATGTTGTAAACACCGGCACTGGATTACAATTAGCAGAAATTACAGGATCAGCGATAGAAATGAAATCTATCATTGCTGGTGACAATGTTACAATCACTGATAACGGGGCGGCGCTTGTATTCAATGCAAGTTTCGAAGAAAGTATTCAAAGTGGTACAAACATTGGCGTCGGTAACGGAATTTATGCTAATGTAGATGGTTCAACAAATCAATTACAATTCAAATCCATTCGAGTAATGGGCGACTTGCAACTTGCAGATGATGGTCAGACAATCACTATCACTTATGCGGGTTCAGGAGGCAGTGGGAATGTAGATTTATCAGATTACTATACTAAGACAGAGACGCTATCCGAAACAGAATCAGACGCAAAATACTTGAGATTGGATGCGCATTCATTGCCAACTCAAGACAATATGTGGGACATTGGTTCAGCAAGTAAACGTTTCAATGATATCTATGCAGAAACACTACAAGGTACCGCAGTTCTAGCAGAAAATCTAACAATCACAGGTAACGAAGGTGATGTTCTTACATACAGTGGCGGACGTTGGGTTGCAGGTCAAGTAACATCAGAAGGTACTACCGCTACTCCAAATCTATCACTAGATGGTAATCAACTTACTATCGCAGGTGGTAACACAATCACTCTTCCAGTATATCAAGACACTGATAACTTTGTAAGACTAGATGGTGACTCGCTTCCTACACAAAACAATACATTTGATATTGGTTCAGCAGAGTTCCGTTTCAACGATGTGTACGGTGAAACATTCCAAGGTACAGCAGTTCTAGCAGATAACTTGACAATCACTGGTGGCGAAGGTGATGTTCTTACACGTATTGGCGGCGCATGGGTTTCTCGTCCAGCTTCACAAGCACAAGTAGATTTAAGTGACTATGCAACTACAAATGAACTGAATACAGCAATCGCAGGTATCACTCATCCAGATGCAGATTGGAACACACTTCTTAATAAGCCAACAATTCCAGCAGATGTAAGTGACTTAACAGATACAACAGGATTACTAGGTCAAGGTTCAGTAGACTTATCTGATTATTATACAAAATCAGAAGTAGACACAGAGATTGCAAATATTGCTCTAACTCCTGGACCAACAGGCGACCAAGGCATTCAGGGTCTAGTAGGACCAAAAGGCGACACTGGTGACCAAGGTCCTCAGGGTATTCAGGGCATTCAAGGTCCAGCTGGTGATGGGTCTGACATTGACCTAACAGACTATTACACAAAGACAGAAACAGATGCGTTAATACCAACTGTGTTCTCAGGTGATTATGCTGACCTAACTAACAAGCCAACGATCCCAACACTAGATGGCTATGCTACACAAGCATGGGTAAATGAACAAGGGTTCTTTACATCAGATAGCGATAATCAAGGTCTTGTACTAAACGGAACAGTTCTATCAATTACTAACGGAAATTCAGTTGATCTTGCGGCGATTGATACAAACGTTGACTTAACAAACTATTACACGAAGACAGAAGTAGATGGGCTTATCCCAACTACATTTAGCGGCGACTATGCAGACTTAACAAATGCACCAGTAATTCCAACTGTCCCAACAAATATTTCAGACTTTACTAATGATGCTGGTTATATTACATCAGCCGCAGTATTCTCTGGTTCTTACAATGACTTAACAGATACTCCAACTATCCCTTCAACACTAGGTAATTTGTCAAACGTATCGAATAACACTCCAGCAGATGGGCAGCACTTAGTATTTGACGGTGCAACTAACCAGTGGAAACCAAGCCACGCTCCTGCAGGCGGTGAGAGTGGTTATAGTGATGCTGATTCTCGCAATGCACTATCAAATGGCATCGGTTTGTCGTACAATTCTTCAACGGGTACATTTGCTCTAAACGCAACTATCAGTAACCTATTAGACGTAGACGCATCTGGCATACAAAACGGTCAAGTTCTAAAATGGAACGGTTCCGAGTTTGTCCCTGGCGATGATACAGTTCTACAATCTACAGACCAACTAGCTGAAGGTTCAACAAATCTTTGGTACTCAGATAGCCGCGTTGAAAATGTTCTAAATCAAAAAACAACAACGGATATCGCAGAAGGTGCAAATCTTTACTTTACATCTGATAGAGTTAATGATATACTAGACACTCAGATTGTAGCAGGGACTGGCATTAATATCAGTACTGGTGCAAACAATGTTAAAACAATATCAGCAATAGTTTCAAGTCTAGACTTTAGTAACATTACTAATACTCCTACAACTCTAGCGGGTTATGGCATTACAGATAATGTCCAAGGTCCAATTGGCGAGACGGGCCCTAAAGGCGATACTGGTGATACAGGTCCAGCTGGAGCGCCAGGCGCACAAGGTATTCAAGGTCCAGTAGGACCTAAAGGCGATACAGGTGACACTGGTTCTCAAGGACCACAAGGACTTAAAGGCGATACTGGTGACACAGGTCCTCAGGGTGTTCCGGGTATTGCAGGTAACGATGGCGCAGATGGCGCAGATAGTACAGTAGCAGGCCCACAAGGCCCAGCTGGCGCTGATGGCGCGCAAGGTATTCAAGGTCCAGTAGGACCTAAAGGCGATACTGGTGATACAGGCCCACAAGGACCTCAGGGACTTCAAGGACAACAGGGCGAACAAGGTATACAAGGGCAAGTAGGACCAGCAGGTGCAGATAGTACTGTTCCAGGCCCTAAAGGCGATACAGGTGATACAGGTCCAGTTGGTCTTCAAGGTCCGATCGGTCCGGCAGGCGCTGATAGCACAGTTGCTGGCCCGCAAGGACCCAAAGGTGATACTGGTGATACAGGTCCACAAGGACTTAAAGGTGATACTGGTGATACAGGTCCACAAGGTCCAGCTGGCAATGACGGCGCAGATGGTGCAGATGGAACAACAGATTACAATCTACTAACGAACAAACCAACAATCCCATCAGATGTTAATGACTTAACAGATGTAGATGGTCTACTAGGCTCAGGTGGCGGCAGTGTTGACTTAGGCAGTGAATCAGTAGGCGCACTAAACGATGTAGACATCACAGGTATTACTACAGGTCAGTTCTTAGAATGGGATGGAACAAAGTTCGTAGCGGCATCAGCAAGTGCCGCAGACTTAACGAATGAATCAATCACAGAACTAAGTGACGTTGCAACAGATACACCAAACTCAGGTGACGCTCTTGTATGGAACGGAGCATCATGGGCTCCACAAGCAGTATCAAGTGGTTCAGGTGGCAGTGGCACAACAGCAGAATACTTCAAGTTGAACTACTCAACAGCGGGTGCGCTCGAAAGTATTACAAATACAACCAGTGGCGTTTCAGCAACTATCCTTTCAACAACTGGCGGAGACGTTGAAGTAACATTCAGTGGTTATACATTCCCTCCAGCGGGTGTTCTAATCTATGGTTATTCAAGAGCTACTAACGAATATAATATGACTCCACTAAACAAAGATATTACAACACGTAAAATCGCAGGTGGTGGTTCAGCAGGAAGTCCAACAGCATTCGGTGCTATGGGCTCTCTAACACTTACACTAAAACTACGTGAAGCAGAATCAGGTGCGTCACGCTCTTTCGGTACACCGACCCACGCTTGGGTCATGTTTACAATGATTTAATAGGAATAACGACAAATGGCTTTCAAGACTAGCGCAATCGATTTAAATGTCCCAGCAAAAGTTCTTCCTTGTACAGTTACTAGTGCTACTGCTTTAGATAGTTGGTTACATGATGACGGCAAGGGCGACCCATGGTGGAGAGGTTCAAGTAACCCAAAAGCATATCGATGGCAAATTGAAATGACTGTTACTGCTACTCCTCACGGTTCTCATCTAACTAGAACAGATAAGATGTTTAATGGGTACGATGTAGTAGTTGGTGATTTTATTGGTGGTGCAACCGACGGTAAAGCTCTACAAATTACAAGTATTGAAGCGAAAACTGCGTTCACAGTAACATGTACAGTTGAAGATATTTTACGCTATAATACATTTAGAAGTGCATCAGGTTCAGGTATCTTCCCAGTTCCGGGACAAGCAGTTATCTTTCAAATCAATGAAAACGGGCATCCGATGCTTGATCCACTACCAACAGGTGTTGTATCAAGTGATTTCTATGCTAACGTAAACTCACGCTTCCAGTATCTTAATCCACAACTGAACGTTCTCATGAAACAAGAAGATAATGGTTTCGAAGAAGGAGATGTTATTTGTCTGAACCCAGACACAGAACTATTTGAAGTATCATCACCGCAGAACATTGATAGATTAATAGGCACAGTTGTACATCCAGGTCCAGGACCGCATCAGTTTATGATACGGCCTGCTAATGGCATTATTGACTTTGTGCCAGGTCTTCCGGGGTCTGTCGGTGACTTTATCTACCCATCAACCGATGGAAGTGGCGATTTGACTACAGAAAATACCGGTGTGCCGATCTTCATGCAGTTGACTAACGCAGTTCCAAGTATTACCCGTGGCAATGTAACTGATGGTAGTTCTACAGCAGGTGACGTACTTGAAATTAATAACGTAGATGTAATGTTTACAACAAGTACATTGGGTGATGTAACAGTTCCTAATGCTGTAACAGATATCAATCAATCCACATCACAACATAAAGTTAGTGCGGAAGCAAGTCCTGCACCAAATGAAGTTAGCTCTGATATGTCAACATTCGGCTCATCATATGGTCTAGTTGGCGGCTTCCCTCCGTTTGCAGCAAGTTTTAACGGATCAATCGTTAATTTCTCAACAACAATTGCAGGTAATGCGGCGTATAATCAAAACGTTGCGATTGCAGATGATATGGCAGTTGATATTAATGCGGCAAATATCCCTAACATTACAGCGAGAGCATTGAATGGTATTCTTACAATCATCCACGGTCTCGGACAAGATATTACAATCGTTAATGAACAGAATGATCCGAGTGGCAATCCATTCGCTGGCATGAACTCTATTTCAAGTATTAATACAACAAACGTTGGACAAACAGGTTCATACGTACTACAGCTTTATCGTGAAGACGGCGGTGAAATCATCATCAAAGATAAGACAGGTTCATCAACATTTGATTTCGGACTAACATCAGGACACAACGGTTCTTATGCTTTGGGTCTAAACATCGAACAGGGTATTCGTAAAGCAGGAACATATGTCGTAAGAAATATTCTAGAACGTGCGGCGTTACCTAATGTAATGATTGGTGACCAAGCGTATGTTTTAGATACAGGTGAAGGCGAATGGGGTCTATATCTTTGGGATGAAACTCAATGGACTCTAGTAGCAACACAAGATAGTGCTGCGACAGATGCAAATTCACTATCAGAAACATTCAGTATGCCTATAACAGATTTTGGTACAGCTAAGACAGTAACACTTGGCCGTATCTCAGATAATTCTCGTATCGTAAGTGTGCTAGTAGAAATACTAACACCATTTGCAGGATACTCTGGTGGTATCCCGTCTTTAGAGATTGGGACACAATCAGAACCAAGTAGATTTATGAGTGACTACGAAAATGACCTAGAGTCAAGTGGCTCATATACTACTACTCCAGATTTTCATTACACAGGTTCAGTAGAGTTGGAAATCAAAGCTAACATTGAACACTTTAATGCAACGTCTGGAGAAATCAAAGTTACAGTAACTTACGTATAATATACGAATATAAGGTACTTTACAACTTTGATAAATATTATTGTAAGAAGATTAAGACTTCTTGCACTACTTTGTCCGATGTTTCTTCCCGGACGATTTTCATGAAAACTTAAAGGAAAAGCATAATATATGTTTATCTATTACTACGGTAATTCTTTAGAAATCTGATTTCTCAGGGATTGTTGTATTGCCTTTACATCATGAGGATGTAAGGGTTTATCAAATAGCTATTTTTTAGGAGAAAAAATTATGGCTGATATTAAAAACTTTGGTATTCGCGGCATTGGCTCAGACGTACAGTTTGGTAAAGCAGGCGGTCGTGTTGTATATGATTCAGGTAATTCCCTGTTCAAAGTAACAACTGACGGTTCTACTCTAGGCAACATGAACGTTGCAACACCAACACTAGACGACCACGCAGCGAACAAAGCATATGTTGACTCAGTAGCACAAGGTCTTGACGTAAAAGACTCAGTACGCGCAGCTTCAACAGGTGACGTAAACGTAGGCACACCAGCATCAACAATGGATGGTGTTAACCTATTAGACGGTGATCGTGTACTACTAAAAGACCAAACAACTGCATCACAAAACGGTATTTACGTTTATGCATCAACTGGTCTAACACGTGCAATCGACATGGACGCAGCAGGCGAATTCGTTGGCGCATTCTTCTTTGTAGAAGAAGGTACAGTGAACTCAGACCAAGGCTACGTTATGTCTGCAAACGGCTCAATCGATGTAGGCGTTTCAGATATTGAATTTACAAAATTCACAGGTACAGGTCAAATTACAGCAGGTGATGCTCTGTCAAAAGCAGGTAACACACTAAACGTAAACGTTGATGGTACATACATCATGGTTGACGGTTCAGACGCACTAACGATTAAAGGTACATCAACAACTGGTGAAGTACTGAAATCAGACGGTGCAGGCGGCGTAGCATACGGCGCACTAGACCTAACAAACCCAAATGCAACATCAGGCGCTCTACCACTAACACGCGGTGGTCTAGGTGTAGATGCTTCACAAACAGCAGGCAAAGCAACTGCACGTGATAACCTAGGTCTAGGTTCAATCGCAACACAAGACGCAGATGCAGTAGCAATCACAGGTGGTTCAGTAGACCTATCAGGTGGTACGCTAACACTTGCAAACGACCAACTATCAGGTGACGTAATCTCAGGTGGTACAATTGACTCAGCTAACCTACAAGGTGGCACAGGCAAAACTATCTCACAGTTTGACGTTACTGTAGGTGCTGGTAAAACACTAGACGTAGACGGCACATTTGACGTAGACGGTGCAGCAGGTTCAGCAATGGACAACGTTGTAATCGGCGCGACAACATCAGCAGCTGGTACATTTTCAACTCTAGCATCAG
>OAPQ01000007.1_pt1 | contig 26772 bp, 31 predicted proteins | sample 1498871 | NCBI WGS metagenome assembly OAPQ01 (sample SAMEA3275646, study PRJEB22092) | marine metagenome | biome: ENVO: 01000023; feature: ENVO: 00002042; material: ENVO: 00002149 | collected 2014-06-21T11:10:00+00 | depth 0 m
GTGAAAACTTAGCAACGATGGCTATCTTTATTAAGAAGAAACGTTATGCAATGCTTATCTATGATGATGATGGCGTAAGAAAAGACGTAGACGGTAATCCGGGCAAAGTTAAAGCAATGGGCCTCGACTTGAAGCGTTCAGATACACCAGACTATATGCAGAAGTTTCTTAGCGAATGTCTGCTTACTGTTCTCACCGATGGCACACAAGATGACCTTGTCGAAATGGTCAAAGAGTTTAAGAAAGAATTTCGTGAAAAGCCTGGTTGGGAGAAAGGTACTCCCAAGCGTGTTAACAACTTGACTAAGTTCAAGAACGATGTTGCGAAATATAAAAAAGCACAGAATGCTGATTTCAAATTAACAAGTTCAGAAGATAAGCTACAAAAGCCAAGACTTCCTGGACATGTTAGTGCAGCTCTTAATTGGAATACACTACGTGAAATGAATAGTGACAAATACTCTGTTGAGATTACAGATGGTATGAAAACTATTGTATGTAAACTCAAAGATAATCCAATGAAGATTACAAGTGTTGCATATCCGATTGATGAAAGTAGAATTCCACAATGGTTTCAAGAATTGCCGTTCGATCATGACTTGATGGAAACAGCAATCATTGATAAGAAGATTGATAACCTTATCGGCGTTCTTAAATGGGACTTGAGTGCAGCAAGCACTAGTGAAACTTTTGATAACTTGTTTGATTTCTAATGGCTAAAAGAACACACTTAGAATTAGTACAGAACTTAGGCAGAAATGCTGCGTCGGATGAGTGTTACACTCCGCCTGATTCAGTTGAGCCACTGTTGAAGTACTTAGATAAAGATGCGACATACTATGAAGCGACAAGCGGAAAGTCGGGTCTGATTGTAGAAGGGTTTACCAAGTTTGGTTATAATATCAAACCTAGTAACGGCAAAGATTTTTTTGAATGTGCACCAAGTGATGTATATGACGGTATCATTACTAACCCTCCCTACTCACTAAAAGATAAGTTTATCCGACATTGCTATGATTTGGGTAAACCGTTTGCACTATTCTTACCAGTTGCAAGTTTTCAAGGCTCAGCACGTGGTAAGATGTTTATGGAACACGGTATGTCTGCATTAGTATACAACAATCGTGTTGACTTTACTGGCGGTGGATCCCCACCATTCGGAAACGCTTGGTTTATTCATGGTTTCTTACCGCCCAACACTATCTATTGGGTTGATAATCCATCTACAGCAAACCCAAGAAAAGAAAAAACAGACGATACAAGTGAGAAAACGTTTGACAGTCTGTTTGATTTGTGATAATATAGAACTAATAAAATATAGGAGAACGCAATGCGTGACATTTTAAAAGATATTGTGAAACACACACATTCGCTTGGTATCATCCAAGCAGCAAAAGTGACAACTGATAACGAAGCAACAACACTAGATGCAATGGACGATGACCGTACCGTTGTGCTACGTGCAAAGCTACATGACCGTGTCCCAGAATTTGAAGGCAAGTTTGGTCTAGGTCGTCTTGGTGTACTAAATGGTTATCTCGGTTACGAAAGCCGTAACACAGAAAACGAAGTCGTAGGTACACATGTAGAGATTAATCGTGTAGAGCGTAATGGCGAAGAAGTTCCAGCAGAGTTCAACTTTACTATTCCAGGTATTCTGAATTCTACATATCGTGTAATCACCGCAGAACTTGTTGATGCACAGATTAAAACAGCAAACTTCAAAGGTGCGAAGTGGGATGTCGAAGTAATGCCAACACAGCAAGCAATCAAAGATTTGCAAACTGTTGCGGGTATTCTGAGTTCATATGATCCGCTATTTACAGTACGCACAGTAGATGGCAATCTACAATTCACAATTGGTGATGCATCAACTGATAAAGCAGAAATGACGTTTGCACGTAACGTAAACGGCGAATTGAAATCAGGTTGGTCTTTCCCACTTGCAACAGTTCTAACTATCTTGAAGCTAGGTGATACATCGTCTATGAGCATTAAGATTTCAGATCAAGGTGCAATGGCTATTCACGTAGACTCAGGAATGGGCCTATATGAGTACATTTTGCCTGCTAAATCTGGTAATTAACCTAAATAATACCATAAGCAATTAATATAAGGATACAATAATAAATGGTAAAAGACTTAGGTAAAAACAATATCAATAGCGGATATGCAGTATTTCTGCCCGCTATCTCTAACTTCTATGTTCGCAAAGTATCACAGCACTATGCAGGCACAACAGACATGTTCCCTCCTGAGCGTATCCCTGAGGGGTTCGAGCATGGTCTGGATGGGTTAAACATCTTAGACAAAGATAAAGGCTATGTGTATTATTCACATGGTCTTTATTCTGCTGGTCATGCTGAACTAGATTTAGAAAAAACTAAAATCGAAGATGGAATGATTGTTAACCGCAATCGTGAAGAAACAGTTCTAGTAGGGGATTCAGGCGGGTATCAGATTGGTACTGGTGCTTGGAAACTAGACTGGTCTTCATTCTATGATAAAGAAGGTGATTGGGCTGAAACACGTCATGGTATCATGGCGTGGTTAGAAGAATATTGTGACTACTCTATGACACTTGATATTCCGGGTTGGGCATGTTTGCCGCAATATCGTGATAAGAACGGTATTAAAAACTGGGAAGAATGCGTAGATAAAACAATCTTCAATCACGAATACTTTATCAACAACCGTACACCGGGCAAGACTAAATTTCTAAACACTTTACACGGGTCTAATTGGGACACTAGTGAAAAGTGGTATGAGAAAGTCAAGCACTTCAATGACAAGTCAGTATATGGCGACAGAGCATTTGAAGGTTATGCGATGGCAGGGGATCATGCAGGTGATGCGGAACTACTACTACGTAGACTTATTCGTTTACGGGATGATGGTTTGCTGGGACAAGCAGACCAATCAGATGTTTGGATTCATACTCTTGGTATTAGCGTTCTCCCATGGGGTGCTATGTTAACAGCAATCCAACGACAACTACGAAAGCATGTCAATCCAAACATTACAATCTCTTTTGATGCTGCGTCTCCCTACATTACAGCATCAAAAGGGTTAGCTTATGACTATCCTGACTTGAATGGTAACGCTTGGTCTTACAAGACTAAGAAGTTGAATTGGCGTCAAGATATCAGCAATGATAAACAACCCTGGTTGTATGAAGGGGAAATCGGCTCACGTTTGAATATGCGAGATATCAATTACATGCAACCCGGTATGCTAAATCGCAACAAAAAAGAAGCTAAATCAAGTTGGGATAGTCTAAGCTATATTTTAATTCAAGCACATAATGCTGAATATCATATTCGTGGTATGCAAGACGCAATACGCAGGTTCGACCATGAATATGAAATGTTGCATGATAAACTAGATATCAACAACATGAATTTGGGCAAAACTAACGTACTATCCGATGTAGTTCCAGATAGAGTTCTGTACTTCGCTAAGTTCGTAGAAGAATTGTTTGATCCCAAGACAACTGATCCTATGCAAATGCTAGGTGACTTCAAAGCGTTTCTACGTAAATGTGAAGGTTCACGTGTTCAGAACATTTCCACTACTCCAGACTTTATGGAGTTTGAAGAAGCAAATGTGAAGACGGAAGAATTTGTAGAAGCAGTTAAGGGCAAGAAGAAAGAATACGGAGAACCTGAAGGAATAGCAGACTTATTCGGATAAGGAGGTACATATGACACCCGAAAAGAAACAAGCACGACTAGAAAGCCTAAAAAAGAAGCACAGAGAACTTGACAACACCATCAAAAAAGAGTATAACTTACACTTAGATGTGAATCATTTAAAATCTGAGAAACTACGAATGAAATCAGAGATTTATGCTTTAGAGCGGGAACTAGGAGACAATGGGTAGTTATTATAACTATATGCTAACAGAAAGTAGAAAAGCAAACATGGAACAAGTAAAAGCAAACGCACAACGATGGATTTGGGTAACTTTCAAAAAAGAAGGTATTCACAAATATCCGGCAGCACTTGACGATCCTGCACTTGCTACAGGTGATGAATATGATGTGTCATTCTTGGGATATCCGCATCGCCATCAATTTCACTTTCGAGTAGCAATCAAAGTAACACACAACGATAGAGACATTGAATTCATTCAATTCCAACGTTGGCTAGAGAACTTGTATAAAGATGATGTTATTCAACTTGATTACAAATCGTGTGAAATGATGTCTGATGATTTGTTCGATCAAATCGTTGCGAAATATCCCGGACGAGATATCAAAATTGAAATCTCCGAAGATGGTGAAAACGGAGCGTTGATTGAATATGTCTCTCAGTAATGAAATACAGGAGATGGTTCGGGTAGTTCCTGATCATCCTCAACCTGGTATTATGTATCAAGACATGGCTAGTATCTTTAATCATCCATCTGGATTGACTAAAGTTGTTCAAGCATTTCAAGAACAGAATATCATCTATGATAGAATAGTAGGACTTGATGCACGTGGCTTTCCAATGGCGGGCGCATTAAGTGCTATTACAGGTAAACCGTTTGCAATGGCGCGCAAAAAGGGCAAATTACCCGGCGAGACTATTTTTACGGAATACGAATTAGAATACGGTACAGACGAACTACACCTTCAAAATGACTCAGTGTTAGACGGCGACCGTGTTCTAGTAATTGATGATGTAATCGCAACTGGTGGGACACTACTAGCGGCAACATCATTGATTGAACGATTGAATGGCAACGTAGTTGGTATTCTTTCGATTATGGACTTGACTTTTTTAAGCGGGTCTGATAAGTTGAGAGCTAAGGGTTATCCCGTGTTCTCAATATTAAGTGAGTAACTGGTAAAACGAATAGGAAATCTAATGTTATATCTTATAGACTTGGAGAGTGTTGAATCCCGCTACACAAAGCAATGGAAGACACATCTCCCCACATTGTTAAGAAGCAAAGGTATTGATGTTACTGTGATTGAAGGTCCAACTGATATCCCAGAAGCCACTACGCCCGGTGCATTTCTCAACTTTGGTGGTACAAATATCTATAAGAGCGCACAGTTAGAGAAGATAGCAAAGCTAATCTGCGATGGCGAAGTCAAGGATGGCGACTATTTTCTCTATACAGATGCGTGGAATCCCACTGTCATCCAGCTTAAATATATGGCAGAATTACTTGGGATAAAACTCCGTATCGGTGGATTATGGCATGCTGGCAGCTATGACCCACAAGATTTCTTAGGTCGTTTGATTGGCGATGCCCCATGGGTTCGTAAAGCGGAAATGAGTATGTATGATTGTTATGATGATAACTTCTTTGCTACTCAGTTTCATATTGATTTGTTTACAAATACATTTTGGGACGATGACCGCGATATCGACAGGCAACTGCTTCACTCTATTAGACAAGTGGGATGGCCTATGGAATACATTGAAGAGGATCTCAGTGAGTACAAGAATATGGCGAAAGAGGACATAATTTTATTTCCACATCGTATAGCTCCTGAGAAACAGCCAGAAGTTTTTGACTATATTGCTGAACAGATGCCAGAGTATCAGTTCATTAAATGTCAGGACTTAAACTTAACAAAACCAGAATATCACACCTTACTTGGCAAAGCTAAGTTAGTGTTTAGTGCTAACTTGCAGGAAACTCTGGGTATCTCAGTGTACGAAGGCCTGCAGGTTGGTACTATTCCTATGGTGCCAGATAGACTTTCGTACAGTGAAATGTGGACTGACCACTTCAAATATCCAAGTGAGTGGACTACATCATTAGATGCGACAAAGAAAAACATCGAAAATATTAAAGCATATATTCATATGCAAATGTCAAAGAATAGTGACCTAACTTGGACAATGAATGAAGAACTACGTAATGTAGAAAAGTTCTATAGTGGCAATAAACTCGTTAGTTATATTCAAAAACACTCTGGATAAATACATATGATAGGGAGTATCCCAGCTACCTATCACATTTTGGGAGACACAATATGGCTCGTTACAGAGGTATGATTACCAACAATATCAAGTTTGATGCAACAATTAAAGTTCGTCGTTCAATCGACTTACGTGAATTGTCAGACTTTGGTTCAATCGCAGATGCAACACAGGATTTACCAACATCAGGTGCAACACATCGCAAAGCAACTGGTGGCTCAACATCAGCAACACGTGGATATGCAAATCTATCAACAGTTGCAGATGGCACAATCGTAGACCGCCAAGATATGGGTTTAATTGCTGATACAGCAAGAGACACATTAGGCTATAATGATGAACCTTACCTACACTAATATTTTTTAAATAAAGTATTGACAATCTAACCCACTTGTAGTATTATAATATTATGAGTGGGTTTTCCATATCCATATCTAAAATAAAGGAACATAGTATATGACAAAGACTTCCGAAATAAAGGAACGCTTGATCGCAGAAAATATCAGGCATTGGGCAGGGGATAATATTAGTCAAGTCCTAGAACCCGGAGACAAAGAAATTCTAATAGATGAAGCAACAGATGCGTTTGAAGCTGTATTAGATGCACTACTAATCGATAGACATAACGATCCGAATAGTATGGGAACAGCAAAACGTCTAGCAAAGATGTACTTCAATGAGATTATGCAGGGTCGTTATGAACCAGCACCTAGCGCAACAGCGTTTCCTAACGATAACGGACACACATATAAAGGTATGTTAGTAGTTCGTTCTGAACTTAAATCAATGTGTTCGCATCATCATCAACCTGTTTCAGGCATTGCATACATTGGTATCATTCCAGGTGAGAAAGTTATCGGACTTTCAAAGTATACACGTATAGCGCAATGGTGTGCAAGACGTGGTACACTACAAGAAGAACTGTGCAATGATATCATGCGAGAAATTATTAAAGCAACCGATAGTGAACATGTAGGTGTTTATATCCAAGCAACACATGGCTGTTGTGAAAATCGCGGCATTATGGCGCATAGTTCACTTACACAGACAACAGTACTTAATGGTGGGTTCTTAGAAGATCCAAGTGTTAAGAAAGAATTCTTTGATAACATTAAACTACAACAGGAGTTTGCGCCGCGATGATTGATTCTCCTGTATTTGAAAAAGGTTATCCTTCCCATGAAGCAGTTAACAGAAAGCCATCGATGAAGCTAAGATATTCAGAAGCATTCTATTCACTACAAGGTGAAGGTATGTTTGTAGGAGTACCTAGTGTATTTCTGCGAACATTTGGTTGTAACCTACGTTGTCAAAACTTCGGACTAAATAAAGATAGAGTTAAATCTAGATATAATCCAGAAGTAGAACAACTTATTAAGGATGGGGTACATGAGACTACAAAACGATTTGAAGACTTACCTATTATACACACAGGATGCGACACATATGCTAGTATCTATCCTGAGTTCAAGCATCTAGTTCATGATTCAACTATTGATGAAGTAGTAGAGCATTTGCTTTCTCTGACTCCTCAAGGTAAATGGACACAAGATGATGGACAAGATATCCATCTTATTCTCACAGGCGGTGAGCCGTTGTTAGCGTGGCAACGACTTTACGTTGAACTTCTAGAACATCCACGTATGCAGGACCTAAAAAATGTCACATTCGAAACCAACACTACACAATATCTACATGATGAATTCTTCGACTACCTCAATAGTAGTGAAAGAATTACGTTCACTTTTAGCTGTAGTCCCAAACTATCCGTTTCGGGCGAGTCTTGGGATGATGCTATTAAGCCTAATGTTGCTCATAACTATTCCTGTGTTACTGATAGCAACATTTATTTTAAGTTCGTTGTTGCTAATCAAGACGATTTTGATGAAGTCGATAGGGCTGTTACAGCTTATGCAGATGCCGGGGTACAATGTCCAATCTATCTTATGCCATTGGGCGGACGCAGTGAAGAATATTCCCTCAATGTTAAAGACGTGGCGGAAGCCTGTATGCAAAGAGGGTGGCGATTCACCCCAAGATTACATATCTCCTTATTCGGAAATGCCTGGGGGACTTAAGGAGAACGAACAATTGCGCAAAGCGATGGAAGCGCCCATCAACTATGAAAAAATAAGGAAACAACTATAATGAACCAAAACTATATTTTTACGAGCGAAAGTGTTAGTGACGGACATCCTGATAAGGTCGCAGACCAAATTAGTGATGCTCTAGTTGATGCTGGGTTCAAAGCAGGCGATGAAACGACTCGTGTTGCTGTTGAAACACTTGTAACTACCAATCATGTAACATTGGCGGGCGAAGTAAAAAACTTTAACGTAAGCAAAGATGAAGTTAAAGAAATCGTGCGAAACAAGGTACGTGAGATTGGTTATGAGCAAGAAGGGTTTAATTGGGATAACTTGAATATCTACAATGAACTACACGAACAAAGTGCAGACATTGCACTAGGCACAGATGACTTTGGTGCAGGCGATCAAGGTATCATGTTTGGTTATGCATGTAACGACAATGATTCGTACCTTCCAGCACCTATCTATTATGCACATGAAGTGCTTAAAGAACTTAAAAGTCAAAGACAACATGTATTAGGTCCTGATGCAAAGTCACAGGTTAGTGTACAATACGATGGTGGGCGTGTACAACGCATCGACCAAGTTGTTATTTCAACACAACATGGTGAAGGGCAAGTGGAGCAAGCAAGAAATATTAGTAAACTCGCTGCAATGTCCGTATTAGGAGATTTGATTGATGAAAATACTACATGGCATCTTAATCCTACTGGCAACTTTGTTATTGGTGGGCCTGATGGTGACGCTGGTGTTACTGGACGTAAGATTATCGTTGATACTTATGGCGGTTTTGCTCCTCACGGCGGCGGCGCTTTTAGTGGCAAAGATCCCACCAAAGTAGACCGCAGTGCCGCATACATGGCACGTTGGTTAGCAAAGAACGTAGTAGCAGATGAAATGGCAGACTGGTGTAACATTCAGCTATCATATGCTATTGGTGTAAAGCAACCAACAAGTATCTATATTGAGTCAAATGGCTACAGCAAAAGTATTGAGAAGTTTATTCGTGACAATATCGATTTAAGTCCCAAGGGAATTATTGACAGATTTGATATGTTTAACTTCTACAACTACAGTGAAAACTGTGTATACGGACACTTTGGTGACAAAGATGTACCGTGGGAAAAGATTGGCTGGTGATATGAGTTTTTATAAAACTAACGAAGAACAAGAAGTTATTTCAATTGATGAATTTACCAACGAATGGTATGACAAGCAAGATTATATCTTTGTTGATATCAGAGAAGAAAATGAAATTAAAGAAACGGGAGGCATTAAAAATGCCTTCCAAATTTCAATGTATGACATTCCAGAAAATATAGATATGGCGCCCACATATATTATATGCATTCTTATATGCGATAACGGCGCAAGAGCAGAACAGGTTGTAAAGTATTTAAAGAACAATGACTATAACAACATGTTTGCAATTGAAGGTGGAACAGAAAAACTATTTGAAGCACTACCAGAATTGAAGGGGTAATATGATTAATATACTGAAACCAAAGACGTGGTTCATGACTGATGAAGAAATCAAACGCAGTGACGCACGACAAATCACAGATGAAACAGAAATGGAATTACGTTTCTCTGAAATCGATTTAGAGTTTGGGAGGATCGCACAGGATGAACACGACAAAAAAGTAGCAACCTTAAATGGTGATCCGTATGTAAAAGTTCTTAATATTGATTTAGACGAAAACGCACCAGGTGCTGGCTTTTTTGAATTAGATTTCAATGAACATTTTGTTGAGTATCTTGCTAACAGTGGATACGAAGGTGTAGAGCCAGACGAAATCGTAGACAATTGGTTTAACGATTTGTGTAAAAATATCGTACTGAATGATTTAGAAGATGAAGAAGGAGATCCTCGTAGCTTTGATGTAACGAGTAAAGAAGGTCTAATCATTAATCGTTTAAAAACTGATAATGGCAATGCAGAATACTCTTGACATTATAACACTTACAGTGTAAGATAGAATCAAATTACAATAGAGGTTACAATGGCTACATTCATTCTTGTTGACAGTTTCAACATGTATCACAGAGCAAAGCACGTTGCAATGCGCGGTGCTGATATCGATATGAAAATCGGTATGGCATTTCACATTATGATGAACAGCGTCAAGATGTGTTATCAAAAGTTTAATGCTGACCATGCAGTATTTTGTCTTGAAGGACGTTCATGGCGCAAAGACTTTTATACTCCATATAAAGCACAACGTAAAGTAGCACAGCAAGCTAAGTCTGTACGTGAACAAGAAGAGGATGCAATTATGTTTGGGGCATACGATGACCTTGTTACATTCTTGCGCGAAAAGACTAATGTAACAATGCTACGTCACCAAGAAGCAGAAGCAGACGATATGATTGCTCTATTCATTGCATCGCATCCCGATGACCATCATATCATTGTAAGTAGCGATAGTGACTATCAACAACTTATCTGTGACAATGTAACTATCTACGATGGCGTACAGAACCGTATTATCACTAAAGATGGGTTCTTTAAAGATGATAAGAATATGACTCCTATCAAAGATAAGAAGACTAAAGAAGTGATGGGTGCTCCTGACCCTGAGTGGTTGCTATTTGAGAAGTGTATTCGTGGTGATACAAGTGATAACATCTTTTCAGCATACCCTGGTTGCCGCAAGAAAGGCACTAAGAATAAAGTTGGGATGATTGAAGCATTCGAAGACCGTAACGCGGGCGGGTTTAGTTGGAATAACTTTATGCTACAGCGTTGGACAGACCATAACGGTGAAGAACATGTAGTCCGTGATATGTATGAACGCAATAAGACACTCATTGACTTGACTGAACAACCCACAGACTTGAAAGTAAAGTTCATTGAAACTATCGCAGAAGAAAGTAAACCCAAGAGCGTTAATGGTGTAGGTCTTAACTTCCTTAAATGGTGCGGCGTATGGGATCTACAGAACTTGGCTAAAGCACCTGATGAAATGGCTGCCATTCTCAATAAGGCATACCCGCATGAGTAAATTCATCTTTGATGTTGACGGTACATTAACGCCAAGTAGAGGAGCAATTGACCCCTCTTTCTTGCGTTTTATGTTAAAGTTTTCTAAAACAAATGATGTGTATCTAGCAACAGGAAGTGACGCACCAAAGACTATTGACCAGGTTGGGGATATGCTATTTGAAGCAGTGGTGCGCTCATATAACTGTTCTGGCAATTCGGTGTGGGAAAAAGGTAAGAATATATATAACAATGATTGGTCTTTACCAGAAGAACCATGGAAGCACCTAGAGAGTATATTACTATACAATAAATTTAATCCAAAAGCAGGTTGGCATTTTGATGAACGACCAGGATTACTGAACTTCTCTGTTGTTGGTCGTAAAGCCAAACCACATCGAAGAAAGGCATACATAGAATGGGATACCAAATACAACGACCGTAAAGTTATCTCCGAACAGTTCAATCGTATGTTTAGTGACAAATACAACGTAGTAGCACAAGTAGCAGGTGAAACAGGTCTTGATATCATGCCTATCGGCAAGGGCAAACAACAGATACTAAATGACTTTGATGCTTCGGATGAAATTGTATTCTTCGGTGACAAATGCGACAAGGGCGGCAACGATTACGACATTGCAGAAGCAGTTAAGAATCGAAGTAACGGTGTAGTGCATCATGTATCCGACTGGGAAGAAACACAGAGAATTTTAAAAGATGTATACAGTTGAAATCGTAAAAGATAGATTTTGGATCGTAGAAGATGCAGGAATAAAACTCGGCCTTATTCGTAAGACTCAGTCCTCTGACTTTGAAGTTATCATGCAGGATGCTCTAGCTATAGAAACTCTACCATTCGATGCTCTTACTTCAAAGTACGGAAGTAAAATACTAGAATCTAAACAAGTCAAAAAGATTGAAAGTGTAGAATACGGCAAGGACTTGGATGAAGTTAATGGTGTTCCGACAAAACACAACGCATTCAACAAGCAATCAGTTGTTATAGCAGAAAAAGATATTCCAACATATACTAAAACTGAGAAATCACAAGTTGTATACGCTGCAGGATATTATGGGTTAAAGTTCCCAGAAGCAGGGTGGAAGAACGCATACTGTGTGAAACTAGAAACATTATATAACTACGTATTCATCGGTCCATTCAATTCCAAGACGCAACTAGAAGCAGAGATCCACCGTGCAAACATTTAAGAATATAAAGAACTTTTTAGCAGTTGTTAATCGTGCTACACTCAAGGGAGAAAAGCACATTCGCATGACAACAGATGACGCAACAAAGCTACATACAGAGATTAGTTTACTGTTGCTAGAACTAAAAGAAAGTGAGCGGCCCGCTCGTATAACAACATTAGACGGAGGAAATTTCTAATGCCAGACTTTAACGCAGTAATGATTATTGGACACTTTGTAGTAAGTGTATTCAACGTTCCACTAGGACAGCCATTGTATCAGTTTGTTCCATTTCCAAATATGGAAATCTGTCAGGAACACACGCAGTATCAAGCTACGCCGCCAACAGGACATCAAATGAGTCTTGAATATAAAATGTATAAGAATGCACAGTGTGTAACACGTGAAGAATTTGAAGCACAGATGAATGCTCAGAGACAGCAACAAGCGCCTACTGCTCCACAAGATATTTTGCCTGAAACAACTCCAATTATTCCAAAAGGATGGGAAGAAAAGTAAAAGATAAATACTAAGTAATAATAACTTAGGAAACAAGTATGGCATTTTTTAAAAAGGCAGTAAACTTTATCATAGACGCAATTAAGTCAACATGGATTTATACAAAGTTAGTATACATCATAAAACGCCCACTATTATTAGTTCTAATACTACTAGTTGTGGGACTTTCTTACAATCAAGGGCGTATATATTATGAGCAATATGCAGAAGAATACAAACGTCTGAATTCTGAAAAGAAGGAAGAAGCAGATGACACATCTGATAATCTAGTATTCAAAAAAGTAGATGATTTTTTGTATACACTGACAGGTTCAGTGGGCGACGGAGATTGCGATAGAATTTCTCCATTAATGCCATCAGATTTTACTCTTATCTTAGAAAGCCCAGGCGGCAATCTTGCAGAAGGTTCATGTCTAGCGGCACATATCAAGCTAAGAAATGTTGTTACTGTTGTACGTGATACACCAGTAATGAATTCAGAAGGAAAAATAATCTATGCACCAGGCGAAGTAGGTGCAGAGTTAGGAATTGACCATCTAAAGGATAAAGTAGTATGTGCATCAGCATGTGGTCTACTATTTCTAGGTGGCGATAGACGATATCTTATGGGAGATGTTTGGTTCGGTATACACGGTCCAGGAACTCCAGCAGAATTTATCGGCAGAATGAATCCAATGCAAGCTGAATCCGGTGCATACCGTACTGCTTCTAACTTACTAGGGTTACTAGAACGACTGGGCGTCGAAGACCCAGAAGTTCGCAAACTATTTGTTCAGATCCCAAATCAAACAATGTATTGGTTAAAGCCAGGAGACTTTGAGATTAAACCAAATCTTATTAAATTGGCGACTAACTATGTAGACTTTTGGGACCTAACAACAGCGACATTGGATCCAATCTAAGTCGCTCTAATGGAGGACTAAACAAATGCTAAAGAGTTTCTTTGCAACGTCCGACCGCGCACTATATGCTTGGCTAATGCTTGCTTGGCTTCTGTTCATCGGTTGGTATAACGTACAAATTCTCGTATACTATAACGCATGGAACCGAGAGTTCTATGACGCAATCCAAACACTACAAGAAGAAAGATTTTGGCAACTGTTCTGGAGTTTTGATCTAGCACGGTTCATTGATTTTTTAACTTTTAATATGGATGAAACAACAACAGTACCAAGTTTCCTAGAAATCTTGCTTATCTATGTGCCAATGGCAACATATGCTACATGGCAAACACAAAGATATACATTTGCTTGGCGCGAAGCTAATACATACTACTATCTACGCCGTTGGGAAAGTTCAACAGCACAGATTGAAGGTGGTTCACAGCGTATTCAAGAAGATTTAATGATTTTCGGTAAGACACTGCAATCACTGTTTACAGGCTTTGTAAACAAGATTTTTATTCTAGCAGCTTTCATTCCAGTTCTATGGACACTAAGTGAAGGTCTACCTATCTGGAACGGTCAAATCATTCCTGGTTTCTTAGTATGGGCAGCACTAACTATGAGTATCGGTGGCACTCTACTATCATTCTTACTAGGTATCAAATTACCAGGACTTGAATACAAAAACCAAGTTGTTGAAGCTAAGTTTCGTAAGAAATTAGTTTACTCAGAAGATGATTATAGTGAACGTCTAACCGCAGACTTATTCCCAATGTTTGCTAGTGTAAAACGTAACTACTATCGTCTATTCAACTATTACATGGGATTTGGTGTATGGCAAACAGGCTTCTCACTATTAGCTGGCAACGTTGCTATTATTGTTCTAGCGCCAAGTTACTTTGCTCAGTTAATTACATTCGGTGTTCTTATTCAGGTGCTTAATGCATTTGGTCGAGTAGAGGGTGCATTGACATTCTTTATCGATAGATGGACAACAATTGTTGACTTCCAATCAGTTATTAAACGTCTAAACGAATTCAATCGTGTACTAGATGATGCTGATAAAGAAGCAGAAACAACGTAAAATAGATTGGACGGCTACTTAGTCGTCCAATATTCTTCCCACTCTGGGAAATAATCAAATACACATTTGCCAAAGATTTCATCTAGTCTATCCGTGTACTTACAAAAATTATCCCATTCATCTTGATTTCTTTCTTTCGCAGATAGCATTGCTACTGTGAAATCGCCTACCTCATGTGCGGCATGTAGTTCATCATCTGGTAGTGTCGATACAAAATCATTCCATTCTTTTAGGTATCTGTCTTTTAAAGGTTGCGGTAAGTTAATTGGGTTTAACATATCAGGACGTAATACTTCACACATACTATATTTGTTTGGTGTTGAGAAAGTCTTAAAGTCATTATATATTTCAATTAAACGTGCGCTTTGCATGTTAGATACTGTAATCACAGGATTAATAGACGCCTGTGGGAGTCCCTCTTTGAGTGATAGAATGTTCTTTATAACTCTATCCCAATCGCCGCCTTCTCTAAAATAATTGTAAAAAGACGCAGAACCATCGATACTGAATTTTAGACTAATACTATTATATGGTTTTAATATCTCTACGACATCGTAACCCTTCCACTTTCCTGCAATAGAACCGTTACTTGTAGTAATGAGATTAATCTTGTGCGCATAAGGTTCAAACTTAATCAAGCATTCATAGAATTCACGTTGAAAGAATGGTTCGCCTCCAGTGATTTCTAGCTCTAAGAATTCGCCATCATCTAGTTTATCTAGGTATGGTACCATTGTATCTAAGTCTAGAAACTGTGCATAACTCGTACTGTGTTCGAGGTGATTAATGTCGAATGTCTTTAAGTCAGGATTATTGCGTACAGTCTTTGTCCATAGCGTACTGTATTCTGCACTACAATGTCTACATGCATAGTTACATACATTGCTAAAACGAAATTCTACTCTATGTAGTTTGTTCATTTTCCCTGTTTCTGGATTAACATTGTCTATATACCAAGTGTCTGGTTTATCGCTTAACTTAATACGATTACGGTAACTAGTTGCACCTTTGTCTTCCATATGTTTGCAGTCATTGCATTGTGGTAATGGCCACTCGCCGTTTCGTAACATCAATCGTTGTCTATTGAGTTCTGGGTCATTCATAACATCTTCAAACGTTTTATGTTTCTCATATGTACCTTCAACCGCACGATAGCACATATCAGTTCTATTATGCTTGAAATTTAGTCCTGCCATACCCATGTGACATGACAATGGTTCTCGTTTCTGCGACATTAATTCACCTCATTTATGTTCATATATGTATTTATATACGTAGATAACTAGTCAGATTAGATAAATATACTTAACAGTAGAGAGTAAGTTATTGAGGATGATACTAATATGGCAAGACCAAAACCGACTATAATTCTAGAACACACAGACAATAAGACATATCGCAGTGAACAAGTACTCAAGGCAGATGCCGTCTACGCAGTGTTCTACAAAGGAGAGGCTATTAACCTACGCAGTCTAAACTCATTGGTTAACTTTCCAGGACCAAAGTATAAAAAATGTTCCTTCTCTAATCCGGGACATGCTATCAATTTAGCAGAGCGACTGAACGACCTATTTAAGTGTGATGAATTTGAAGTTTTCATTTTGACTAAGGGTGATAAACTAGAACCTAACTAATGAATAAGCGTGACTTGATAAAATATCTAAACGATAATACTAAAGGCAGGAAAGCCGGACGTAAAGAATTTAAGATGAATGATATTTTTATTAGTTCAACTAGAGATTCAACCAACTTCCGTTTAACACGTTATGGTAAAGATATAGTAGAAAAGCACTTTAGAGCATACAAAATTAATCTAACAACAAAAAACGCAGAAGTGGGAGCAAAGATTATAGCGGTTGACCGCTATATGAAGTCCCCATATTTTTTACATAACGCTACACTTGTAGTATATGAAGAAGGTGTGGCGGCTGAACTTTTACTATTAGACGGAGATTTCGATCTCTGGGTCGAAAACAAAACTTGACTTCTTATAAAATATAGAGTAATATATATAAATGACTGATAACGGGACTAAATGTAAATACTTCTGGAACCACGTTGCTCTGTTCAACGGGAAAACTGCTACCCCATGTTGTAGGTATGACAGTAGTACTAAAAATAACAAGATCCCCACCGTTGATATGAAGAAGACTTTCACTACGTTTACTGAATCTATACATTCACAAGAGTGGCAAACATTACGTGATAACGCTGACAACGGATTAAAAGAACCAGGTTGTTGGAAATGCTACGCAGACGAAGAAAAGGGAAATGATTCTTTACGTTTAGTAGCAAATAGAATGTGGGAAGATGAACCCGTCGAACCTCAACTACGATATCTTGAAATAAATCTAGGTAACTTTTGTAATTTAGCATGTAATATCTGTTGTTCTGATAACAGTAACCTTTGGTATAACGATGACAAAGAACTGAGTAAGACACCAGAATATCGTAGAGGAACATACCAGCCAGACCATGAAAAAGGTATCAGTCTAAATTATGACGATTACAAGGATGTAAAACTGATTAAGTTTGTTGGCGGCGAGCCGATGATTCATCCAAAGTTCATAAAACTATTAGACTTCTTAATCGAAAATGAATTACACAACTCAATAGAGATACAAGTATTCACTAACGCAAGTTGGATGCCAAAAGAAAAAGTAATATCACGTTTAAAAAAGTTTGCAGTATCAACTATCAGTCTAAGTGTAGATGGTATAGGACAAGTAAACGATTACTCTCGCTGGCCTAGTAAATGGTCAATTGTGCATGAATCGGTAAAAGAGTGGATTAAAACATCACATGAGAATGAAAACTTCTATGTAAGGTGGGAGCCTACTATATCCATTTATAACTCTAATCATATACCCGCAATGGTATGTTGGTGGATAGAAACTACTATGTCAGTCACAGGTCTTCCTATGGAAGATGCATTATATGATCCTCAATCCGATGACATCAATATTATCTTTAATAATGTGCTGTGGCCATTATATATGAAACCTAATTTGCTGCCGACTAGTGACCGAGAATGTGAAAAAATCGATAATGCAATGTCAAAGATATACAATCGGCATATCGATGTTTCGAGAAACTTTTCTAAACTTATGTTAAGGAAGTTAGAACAGAGATTAGAGCAAGCAAAAAGATTTATTTCATCTGATACAGACAAAGAAAGCCTAGATACGTTCCTTAGGTTTACAACTGATTTAGATAAATTGAGAAATAACAATTTTGCTGAACAACTTCCCAAATTATTTTCTGCATTAAAAACTTGACAAACTAAACGAATCATACTATAGTAATTAAGTAATCAAAGAGAGGAACTTAATTATGTATACCGTTGAGTATCGTTACTACAATTTTCCTAGCAAAACAAAAGAATTCAAAACGTATGAAAGTGCGAAGAAATTCTTTTACTACATCAGCAAACAAAATGGTGTAAAAAAATCTGAATTGTCCGGTGCTTAAAACTTGACAAATCAGCGAATCATGCTATATTAATTAAGTAATCAGAAGAAAGAGAGAATCATATGTTCGATAATTTTTACAACGATTTGGTCTCATGTGCATCTAATGCAGAGAATACAAACAGTGACGGCACCGTTAACTGGAACTTCGTTGATAGTGATATGTTCGAAAAGTATCAAGTTCTACTAGATGGCGAAACATACTCTACATACTTCGATAAAGCCGCTGATATTGTTGAGAGTGCTGTTTAAAAACTTGACAAATCTTGCGAATCACGCTATAGTATATAAGTAATCAAACAAAGGAATACAAAATGTCTGCAAAAGTTTCAACTCACGATATGGATGTTCGTTTAGTTCGTCCGAGCGATATTCGTTCAGAAATTAACTACGCTATGAATCGTAAGCGTCCGGTCTTCATTTGGGGTCCTCCTGGGATTGGTAAATCTGAGATTGTTGACTCAATCACACAAGAGCGTTCAGGTTATATGATTGATATGCGTCTTGCTCTTATGGAACCCACTGACTTGCGTGGTATCCCAGTGCCTAATATGAACACGGGCTTGATGGAATGGCTCCCGCCTGCTGACTTGCCTACTCAAGAACTAGCAGATCAATTCGAATGCATTGTTCTATTTCTTGATGAAATGAATCAAGCTCCGCAATCTGTACAAGCTGCTGCTTATCAGTTGATTTTGAATCGTCGGTTGGGTAACTACAAACTTCCTGACAATGTTCTAATCGTTGCTGCAGGTAATCGTGAAAGTGATCGTGGCGTTGCGTATCGTATGCCTAGTCCGCTTGCTAACCGTTTTGTTCATCTTGAAATGACAACTGACTTCGAAGATTGGCAGACATGGGCGTTGCAAAACAATATAGATGCTGAGGTTGTAGGTTACGTTACTGCTAACAAGATGGATCTGATGAACTTTGATCCTCGTACTGCATCACGTGCTTTCGCTACACCTCGTTCATGGACATTCGTTTCACAAATGCTTCCGATGGAAGGTGAGCAAATCACAGATGGTCGTTTACACGACTTGATTGCTGGTACAGTTGGTGACGGCATCGCTACTAAGTTCATGGCACACCGTGCAATTTCAGGTAAACTTCCTAACCCAACAGATATCTTGAATGGTACTGTTAAAACACTAGGTAAAGAAGGTAGTGAAATCTCTGCAATGTTCTCACTGACTGCTTCACTTTGCTACGAACTACGTGACTTTGTTGACCGTAACGGTAAAGACAAAATGGACGAGTTGTACAAAATGGCTGACAACTTCTTCCGCTTCATGATGGACAACTTTGAGACAGAAATGACCGTACTTGGTGGTCGTACTGCACTGAAAGTTTACAAACTTCCGCTTGAACCTCGCAAAGTTCCTTGTATCGAGGAGTTCTTCAAGAAGTATGGTAAACTAATTATCGAAGCACATAACGCTTAATTGCAGACTAAGCGTTATAGCAAAGGGAGAGGTCTTGACTTCTCCCTTTTTTTGTAGTATAATAAGAACAATGATATATCAAACATTTAAACAAACTGCGAAAAGATTTCCAAATAAGGATGCGCTTATTTGCGGTGATAAAACATATACATATTCAGAACTAGCGTCAAGTGTTGATAACTTGATTGCTGTACTTAGTACCGCAGTAATGCCAAATGAACGCATACTATTTGCAAGTGAACGCTGGCACAACTACGTAAGAATGGTGCTTGCATGTGATGCTCTAGGTGTCACCTTTATGCCGACATATTATGATTTACCTAGCGCCGTTATTAGTGATATATCAGAAGCAAGTAAACCAGACCATATTATCCTAAACGAAGACGATGCTGGCAATCTTAAACCTCATAACAAGGGATTAGTTTGCGTTAAGGGAAAGGAATACGTTTATACTGTTCTATTCACTAGCGGTACTACAGGAGCGCCTAAGGCTGTCGCACATAGCAATAAGGCGTGCTATGATGCCTGTGTGCAAAACATCGACCTATTCAGTATGAATTCAGATGATGTTATTCTAGCACAACTCCCGCCACCAACAGTAGCAGGATTATACTTATTCCCACTACCAGCACTTATGATAGGTGCCACAGTTGTCATGGAAGCATTTAACCCAAGACGTTACGCAGAACTAAATCTAACATACAAACCAACAGTTGGTATTATTGTTCCAGCAATGATTGTTGCTATGAATAGAGTGCGCAGTTGGCATGAACTTGATATGTCACACTGGCGCGAACTAAGTGTAGGCAGTACGGTCATCCCAGAAGAAATGCTAAACATGTTGTTTGACAAGGGCGTTCCTGTAATACGTGATTTGTATGGATGCACTGAAACTCACGTCCCACCGTTTACATATCTAATTGAACCAGATACTCAACACAAGTTGCAATTAGAATGCACCCCAAACTATCAATACAAACTTGATAGATATGGAGTTATGTGGATCAAAGGTTCACCTGTAATGGTAGACTATCTAAATGATGATGCAAAGTTTGACGAATATGGGTACTGGTGCACCGGAGACGTATTCGAGCGTAGACACAATAAGCTATTTTATAAATCACGTCAGAAAGATTTGATTAAAGTGAATAGTTATAATGTATCACCAGTATCAATTGAGAATGCAATCATGGTATTCCCTGGTATAGAAGAAGTATGTGTGACGTTTAGAAGCAGGGAAATGTTAGGAGAATGTGAGATTGTCGCACTAGTAAAGTCTGAAAAAGAGATAAATATAATTGAGCTACAATTATCTATCAAAGATAAATTATTCCCTTATGAAATCCCCAAAGAAATTATTGTAGTAGACGAACCTTTAGTTCGTAATAGAATGGGAAAAATCCAACGAGAACAAAATAGAGAGAAATTTGTATTATGAAATCACAAGTCAAAAAGATTGTTGTTTTAGGAGGTGGAGCTGCAGGATGGTTTACTGCTGGCTATTTAAAGCAAAAGAACCCAGAAATTGATGTCACGCTAATTGAAAGTCAAAAAGTAGGAATTATCGGTGTAGGCGAATCTACTATTCCACAACTAGGTGATTTCTTCCGAGAAATGGGAATCCAAGAACGTGATTGGATGGCATCTAGTAACTCAATCTACAAACTTGGAAATAAATTTGTTGGTTGGAACAAAGAAGGTAATAGACATCACGTAACAAACCATTGGCATTGCCATCAGGAAGATGAACAATACTTTACATTTTCTTGGACACTACCAGAAAAACATATCAAAACTAGTTACTACAATCAATTGACAACTGATGATTATTATTATAATTCAGATGGTGCAAATGGCGTAGATGATAAATGGAATGATTATTGGTTACAATCTCTACGTGATGGAACTTCAAACGCACGTGAAATGTCAGAAGATTTAATGGAAGCTACATTCTTAATGGAGAATAGAAAAGCACCATTTGATATGGATGATCATCAGATGATTGGATCTTACAATTCATATGCTTGGCATGTTGACGCAGAACGTTTTCCAGAAATCGTTAGAGATAGAGTTGCGCTACCAGCTGGTGTAAAACACATATGGGGGCATGTTGCAGATATTCAAAAAGATGAACAGGGTTACATTACTAAATTAGTACTTGAAGATGGAACAGAACATGAAGCAGATTTATTCTGTGATGCAACCGGATTCAATCGTATTCTGACCGGGACAATGGACAATGGTTGGCATGATTACGAGCATATTTTTACACGTGATGCTATTGTTGGGCCAGTAAAATACAAAGACGTTTATAATGAAATGCGCCCGTATACACAATCGTATGCACAGGATCATGGCTGGAACTTTATCATCCCTCTATTCAATCGCATGGGATCAGGTTACATCTTTGATAGTACAGAAATCTCACCAGAACAAGCAATGGAAGATTTTAAGAAGTATTGGGATGGATATGAATTTATCAAAGAGCCGCGTCATATCTCATGGGATTCAGGCCGTATGGAAACTCCTTGGAATAAGAACGTTGTGGGTGTTGGTATGGCAGGTGCATTCGTTGAACCAATGGAAGCTAACTCGCTATACGTAGCACAGGCATCTATTCAACTTATTAATAGAATCATCAATCGTGCAAAAGAAGAAGATCCAGTAATTACAAATTCACAAATTCATGCATTCAATAAGAATATGTGCAAACTAGAAGATGGCATAGCTGACTTTATTTCTTATCACTTTACACTTTCTGACCGTGAAGATTCTACATTTTGGAAAAAAGTTAAGCAGTACGGAATCGACCACAATCACAAAGAAGCAAATTGGGAACACTACCGTAGACCCGTTAACTTCTTAGGCAACGGCGTATACCCGGACCAAATGTGGGCAATGCTTGGTGTATATATGGATAAGTTTGATGACAGTGTGGAACTACACACCAAACCTGAACTGATGGAGATGGCAAAGATTAAATTTGATTACATTCATAAATCAAGTAAAGCTATTGGGAACTATGCGCCACACGCATATGATTGGCATCGTAAATTCTTATATGAAGGTAAATCATATGAAACTGTACTTGCAGAAGCATTAGCTAAAGCGAGTAGGAATTTATATTAATGATATTAGAAGAATTCGTAGGGGCGAATGGGCTAGAATTTAGGATAGTTGAATGTGGTTCTTCTCATATGTCCGATATCAAAGAGTTTTGCAAAGAATGTAAAGACGATGGTTTCCAAAATAATTCTAGTTTATCTGCGTTAAAAATTGGTAAATGGGGTAGAGAAGAAAAATGGTGGGCAGTATACTTTAATGATAAGATCATTAGTTTAAGCGGCGCACATTACTTACCACATCTGTATAAGGATTGCTATGTAATTGCTTATAGACTCGCAACGTTAGATTCATTTAAAGGTATGGCAAATGATATCATATCTAGTCGTATGTTAACATGTTTTGGTATGGGTAGGATGTTACCGCATATGGCTGATTGGTGCAAATTACGTGGTGCTAAATATATTGTTATGACTTTTAACTCACCCGACAACGGATCAGATCCGAGTGGTACTATGCACAAAGCACACAGAGTTGCTCACATGGTACTACCGAAAGATAACAAATTTACATTACTGTATAGAGATATTCCACTATATGGTACCAAGCAAGATGTTTGGAAATTAAATTACCGAAACTTTATCACAATGGAAGAACTATGACAATTTTTGTAGAAAACGTTTCTATGATTACCCCATTTGGGCTTACAAATTCATCATGGGATAATATTTGTAACAATAATGTTGCATATAATACACTTACTAGATTTGATTCAAGTTCTAGTAGATACATACGTTCTAAAGTGGCAGGTGAGGTTAACTTTAGTGCAGAAGAACACACGATTTTATCCGAAAATGATAAGGATAGATTACCAGAATATATGCAATGGGCATTAGCGTTGACAGAGGAACTGATCGGCAATAGGGAATTGCCATTGGGACGTACTGCTGTATTAGTATCTCCGGGACTATCGATATATATCGAAAGTATGGAAGCAAAAAATGCAAATAGAACGAATAGTTTTACTTTCTGTTCAAATATGACTGCACACAATATTAATATTAAATATGGATTTACTGGACCTAGTGCTATGACCATGACTGCATGTAGTACCGGAATGTATAGTATTATTCTAGGGTGCATGTTATTAGAAACAGGACAAGCAGATTATGTTATTGCAGGCTCAGTAGATAAAAGTGTTTCATTTGATTCCGTAATGCAAATGGGAAAATTAAGGGCATTGTCTACTCGGTACAATGATACTCCGAAATTAGCAAGTAGGCCATGGGATACAAAACGTGATGGACTTGTAATGTCCGAAGGCGGAGCATTGTTCTTATTAACAAATAAAAAAACAGAAAATACAATTTGCGAGATTGCAAGTTATGCAATGAACAATGATGCCTATCAAGTTGTTGCGCCGCATCCTGAGGGTACACTAATTGAACGTTGTATGAGCGATGCCGTAATGAAAGCGGGACATGCACCTGATTTAATTAACGCACATGCTACAAGTACACCTATGGGAGACTATATTGAAATTGATGCTATCAGACGCATTGGTTTAGACGATATACCAATAACTGCAAACAAGTCACAGTTGGGTCATTCTATGGGTGGCGCAGGTGCAATAGAATGCGCACTTAGTGTACTTTCATTAAAAAATAATATAATCACACCATCTATAAATATTGATAATATAGAAGACGGTTACGACATTAACTATTACAGCGAGTCTAAAACACAAGAAATAAACTCTGTAATGTGTAACAGTTTCGGCTTTGGTGGCACAAACGCAAGTATAATCTTTAGAGAATAAAATGCATAACACACAAAAAATACTATTCTTTCATCATCTAGCGATTATTGCTGGTCTTTTATACTATGGTTTTAATATACAATATGCAGTTCTAATACTAATCGGCTGTATCTTGTGGGCATATATCGTAGGTCATAAGGGGCTACATATATATCTTGCACACCACGATTACAAAGATAACATAAAAAGTTATCTATATACTATAGGTGCTTTGGTCACTGGTGTTGGCTCTCCATTAATGTTTGCTGCAACACACCGACAGCACCACAAATTTCACGACACCGAAAAAGACCCACATTCTCCAGAACATATTGGTTGGTTAAATGTGTGGTTTATGAACTACAATTCTCAACGCATATCTCCTAGACTAGTTAGAGATTATCTAAAATCAAACTTTCAAAAGTTTATGAATAGACACTGGATGAAATTGACAGTTGCTATGATTGTCGTTCTGGTACTAATAGACCCGAGAATTGTTTGCTTCATTATATCACCTTTCAGCGTCTATACTTTCCATGGTTCATCTGCAATCAATGTATTCGGACATCTTAATGGTTCACCTAGAAACTCAAAAGAAGTCCTATTTTGGAACCCATGGGATACAAAACATAAGGAGCACCACGAATGGAAATAAAAGATATTATAGAGGACTTACTTTATTTGCCATTGGATTTACCAAATCCTCCAACGCATGAACTATCTATCTTTAAAGACATAGGTGTAGAAAATTTCTATAGAGATAAATTCAGAACATGTTGGCAAGTTCCATTATATACAGACCATGAAGAAAAGGGAGTATATAAATGGAGTCCACTGGGAAACAAAGCACCCGAACTAAAAGCATGGATAGAAGAACACATCATGCCATTATCAGGCGGCACACGCATGACATTTATTTGTACTCTACCCGGAGATAAGAACGCGCCGCATATAGATTGCTCACCAGACAAGTTTGAAACACTACAACATAAGTTTAGATTTGTTATGGAAGGTAATGTAGATGATTTAATATTCTTAGGCAAACATGATAAACAGGTAAGACCTCCTAGCTTGAATAAATGTTTTATGATGGCAGGTAATTGGCCTCATGAAATGGAAAATACACATACTGATAAAAAATTTACACTAGCTATTGGTGCACCATGGGAACCGGGGTTAGATGACCCAAAATATGTAGACTTAATTAAGAGAAGCTATGAGAAATATTCAGAGCATTACATAAGTAACACAGAGTTTGAAATGGTTGACAACTGGGAAGAAATGTTCGAGAACTATGAAAAAGGTATACATAAAGCTATATCAGATTATTGGAAAAAAGATGCTCCAAAAGAGTTTTAAAACTTGACAATACCCGCATATGTGCTATATTAATAGAGTAGTCAGAAAAGAGGACGAATCATATGCAAATCGAACCTAAGAAAATTGTAACAGAAGATGATTTCAACGCAGTACTAGACGATCTGCTTAAAGAAAACGGCATCGAAGTTGACGAAAATTCAGAAGAACCTGTAGTGTTTGAATACACTGATACAGAAGTCAAAGAAATGATTGTATCAGGTCGTGTACGCATGTTGATTAAGCATCCGTTCTTCGGTACTCTTGCTACACGTTTGAAGCTAGTCGAAGCTGAGTGGTGTCCTACTGCGGCTGTTGACGGTAAACACTTCTACTACAACTGTGATTTCTTTCGTACACTGACTAGCGAAGAAATTGACTTTGTTGTAGGTCATGAAGTAATGCACTGTGTATACGAACATTGTGGTGAGTCTGGACGTTTGATGGATTACAAAGATGAAAATCGTGATCCTAAACTATGGAATATCGCAGCCGATTACAAAGTAAATCAAGCATGTGTAGAATCTAAAATCGGTGTTATGCCTAAAATGGCTCTTTATGACCGAAAGTATTACAAACAATACACTGAGGAAATCTATGCTGACCTACTTCAACAGAAGAAAGATGGCAAGGACTTCTCAAATACAAACACACTTGATGAACACTTGTTCGGCGATGGTGAAGGTTCAGGCAAAGATGGCGAAAATGATCCTACAGGTCGGAGCGCACCTATCAAAGTTTCCAAAGAAGAAGCTAAAGCTATCAAAGACCAGATGAAACAAGCTGTACTACAAGCTGCACAAGCGGCGGGCGCAGGTAATCTACCAGGTGATGTTAAACGTATCATCAAGGAAATGACAGAACCAAAGATGGACTGGCGTGAACATTTAAATCTTGCAGTTCAATCATCACTTAAATCTGACTTTACATGGATGCGTCAATCACGTAAATCACGTTCACTAGGTAT
>OAPQ01000008.1_pt1 | contig 26034 bp, 16 predicted proteins | sample 1498871 | NCBI WGS metagenome assembly OAPQ01 (sample SAMEA3275646, study PRJEB22092) | marine metagenome | biome: ENVO: 01000023; feature: ENVO: 00002042; material: ENVO: 00002149 | collected 2014-06-21T11:10:00+00 | depth 0 m
GATTTTACAGAGCCCTTAAGCGAGGAAAAATCAATCCTTAAAAACCTGAAAAAGGTATTTTTGATGATCGCAGGTGCTGGTGTCCAAAAGTACGGAACCGACCTCGAGAAACACCAGCAACTTTTGTTGGTGATCTTTGAATTGTTTTTCAAGATCATGAGCAATAATTTTAATAGTGGACAAAGGTGTTCCAAGTGAATGAGCTGCTGCTGCTGCTTGGCCTCCTAGAGATAAAAGTTCGTGTTCTGTTGCCATTACTTCTTCCATCTTTGCCATTGCCTCTCTTCTTAATCTAGATTGTGTTCCAAATGACATTGCTAAATAATTTAAAAAAATCAAAGCAATTATTAAAGCTATTGGAATTGAGTAAAAATAGTATTCACTAACATGAAAATGATCACTAATTGGGGACGGTAATTCTAATGAATAAAATGTAAGTATAAAAATTATGAACACTGTAAGCAATACTAATAAAGAATTAGTTTTAAAACTTAGATTTGATGATGAAAAAATGCTTGGTATTAATAAAAAGATACTAAATGGATTAGCTACTCCTCCTGTTAAATAAAGCAGAGCACCTAGTTGTAAAATATCTATTACTAAAAAGATAAAAGCTGACCTATCTGATAGTTGTGTTTTTTTATATATAAAGATTAAAAATAGATTACTTAAAATCCCCAAAAATATTATTAAGTTACAAACGATAAAATTAAAATCAAAATTTAAAAAAAAATAGACAAAGTTAACTGATATTAATTGTCCAACAATACCAATCCATCTTAAACTAATATAAGTTGATTTTTTAAAAAAATGATATTTTGAAGTTTCAAAAAACTTCATTATTAAATATCTAGATTTTGTACATTAATTGCGTTAGAAATTATAAAATCTTTTCTCAGAGCAACATCATTTCCCATTAAAGTGTGTATTAAACTTTGATCTTTCTTAAGATCTTTTGAATACTGTACTTGTAAAAGATTTCTTGTTTCAGGGTCAAGCGTTGTGCTCCACAACTCTTCTGGGTTCATCTCTCCTAATCCTTTAAACCTTTGAATATTCATTTTTGATTTTTCTAAATCTAATTCTTTTACAAACTCTTTTGATCCTCTTTTTAATTTTTTCAACTCTTTGTTATTATTAACAATATAATCCTCTAATTCTTTTTCATCTTTAATATATATTCCTTTTGTTCCTTTATTTATTTTAAATAATGGAGGTTGGGCTAAATATACATGTCCATTTTCAATCAATTTATTAAATGGTTTATTATTAAAAAAAGTTAATAGAAGGGCTCTGATATGGGATCCATCTACATCGGCATCCGTCATAATAATAATCTTTCCATATCTAAGATCTTTTAAATCTATTTCTTGAACCTTTGGATCTAAACCTAATGCATTAATTAAAGTAACTATTTCATTGGATGATATCATTTTTGACAAAGCTTTAGTTCTTTGTTGTTCTGAGCTATCACCATTGCCATTCTTTTTAGTTGCTAAGTCCTCAACATAAGTATTCAAAATTTTACCTCTAAGAGGTAAAACTGCTTGATTGGATCTATTTCTACCTTGTTTAGCTGATCCACCCGCTGAGTCACCCTCTACAATAAACAATTCTGTACCATCTTGTTTTCCTATTTGGCAATCAGCCAGTTTTCCAGGAAGGCCACTCAATTCCAAGGCACCTTTTCTTCTTACATTTTCTCGCGCTTTTCTAGCTACATCTCTTGCCATTGCAGCTTGAATAACTTTTGCTAAAATTATTTTAGCGACTGATGGATTTTGATCAAACCATATAGATAATTTTTCATTTACAACAGTTTCTACAATCATCCTTACTTCTGATGAAACTAGTTTATCTTTTGTTTGAGATGAAAATTTGGGATCAGGAATTTTAGTAGATAGTACACACGTTAGTCCCTCTTTAATGTCATCTCCTGAGATCGCCAATTTATTTTTCTTGAGTAAATTGTGTTCATTGGCATATTTGTTAACAACTCTAGTTAATGCGCTTCTAAAACCTAGTAAATGGGTTCCACCATCTTTTTGATAAATATTATTAGTATAAGGAAAAATATCTTCAGCATAGCTTCCATTCCATTTTAAAGAACACTCAAGTTCGATGTTATCTTTTTTTCCTTCTATATAAATTGGTTTTTTAAATAAATCATTCCCATTTTTATTTTGTAGTTTTTCTCTTTTTTCATCAAGAAAATCTACAAACTCAAGTACACCACCATCGAATTTAAACTCGGATACTTTCTCTTTTTTTAAACTAGCATCTGTAAAAATTATTTTAATACCTTTATTTAAGAATGCTAACTCCCTCATTCTTTTTATAAGAATATTTGCACTAAATTTTATAGAGGAAAAAATTTCTTTTGATGGCAAAAATGTTATTTGTGTACCAGTTTCTTTAGATTTTCCAGTAACTTTCAATGGTGCTTTTGCTTCACCATTTTTAAATTCTATAAAATGTTTCTTTCCATCTCTACTTATCTCTAATTGTAATGACTCTGACAAAGCATTAACAACTGAAACTCCAACTCCATGTAGCCCACCTGAAACTTTGTATGAGTCGTGATCAAATTTACCACCAGCATGTAGTTGTGTCATGATAACTTCTGCTGCTGATTTTTTTTCTCCTTTATGCATATCAACAGGAATTCCTCTGCCATCATCATTAACTGTGATGGTTCCATTTGGATTAATTCTTACATTAATATTCTTACAATGGCCTGCTAAAGCTTCATCTATAGAGTTATCAACAACTTCATAAACCATATGATGCAAACCAGTTCCGTCATCTGTATCACCAATATACATTCCTGGTCTTTTTCTAACCGCTTCAAGACCTTTTAAAACTTTAATGGAGTCTGCTTGATATGTATTTTTATTTGTCATTTTTTAAATTTTTGGAAAAAAAAATTATAACATTTTTTATAAAAAATGCTGATTTATCTTCACTTAATTGAGTCAAAATGGGTTAATTAATACTATAAATAAAGGCTTATTTGATGGCGGAGAGAATGGGATTCGAACCCATGAAAGGATTGCTCCTTTACACGCTTTCCAAGCGTGCGCCTTCAACCACTCGGCCACCTCTCCAATTATTTTTCTTTTGAAATCTTGAGAACACCAATAAATGCCTCCTGAGGAATTTCCACTCTTCCAAATTGTTTTGATCTAGCCTTACCCTTTTTTTGTTTTTCAAGAAGTTTTCTTTTTCGGTCTGTAGCTCCACCACCATGAATTTTAGTTAAAACATCTTTTTTAAAACCTTTTATAGTTTCTCTAGCTATTATCTTTCCTCCAATTGCAGCTTGAACAGGTATCATAAAGTTATGTCTTGGTATTAAATCTTTTAGTTTTTCACAAACTTCTCTTCCAGTTCTTTGAGCAAAATCTTTATGGATCATCATTGCTAAAGCATCCACTGGCTCAGCATTAACTAAAATTCCAAGTTTTACTAAATCTCCTTCTCTATGTTCAATAATTTCATAATCAAAACTAGCGTATCCACTTGTCATAGATTTTAAACGATCATTAAAATCAAAAACTACTTCGTTTAAGGGTAATTCATAATTTACAACAGCCCTATTTCCTGAATAACTTAAATTGGTTTGTATTCCTCTTTTATCCTGGCACATTTTCATAATTGAGCCCAAATATTCATCTGGGGTAATTATTGTTGCTTTTATCCAAGGCTCTTCAATTAACTTAATTAAAGTTGGATCTGGTAAACTTGATGGATTTTGGAGATCAATTATATCTCCACTATTCATATAAACTTTATATACTACCCCTGGAGTTGTTGTTAACAAGTTTACATCAAATTCTCTTTCTAATCTTTCTGTAACAATTTCTAAATGAAGCAATCCTAAAAACCCACATCTGAAACCTAGTCCTAATGCTGAAGATGATTCAGGCTCAAATGAAAAACTTGCATCATTCAATTGTAGTTTGGCTAAACCATCTTTTAATTTTTGATATTCAGAACTATCTACTGGAAATAAACCACAGAAAACAACAGGCTTACTAGGTTTAAAACCAGGAAGCGCTTCTGTTAAAGGTTTTGCAGCATCACATATAGTGTCACCAACTTTTGTTTCTGATAAAACTTTTATTCCAGTTGTTATAAAACCTATTTCTCCAGCATTTAATTCGTTGATATCTGTAGCTTTTGGAGTAAATACACCTACTTTTTCAACAATATATTCTTGATTAGTTGACATCATTTTAATTTTCATATTTTTTGAAATCTTTCCATCAATAACTCTAACTAGAATAACGACTCCTAAGTAGGTATCGTACCAACTATCAACTAATAAGCACTTCAAATCTCCTAAACTTTCACCTCTTGGGCCAGGTAAAGCTGTAATAATTTGTTCCAAAATATCGTCAATGCCTTCTCCTGTTTTACCCGAACAAGGAATTGCACTTTCTGTATCTATACCTATTACTTCCTCGATTTGTTTTTTTGTTCTATCTAAATCTGAAGCTGGAAGATCTACTTTATTTAAAACTGGTACTATCTCATGATCTATATCTAAAGCTTGATATACATTTGCAAGTGTTTGGGCTTCTACTCCTTGAGTGCTATCAACTATTAAAATCGAGCCCTCACAAGCATAAAGAGATCTACTAACCTCATAACTAAAATCTACATGACCTGGGGTATCAATAATATTTAAGATATAATTTTTACCATCTTTGGCTTTGTAATTAAGCTTTACTGTCTGAGCTTTGATTGTAATACCTCTTTCACGCTCAATATCCATCGAGTCTAAAACCTGCGCCTTCATTTCTCTTTCAGTCAATCCACCACAGCTATGAATAATTCTATCTGCTATTGTTGATTTACCATGATCAATATGAGCAATGATTGCAAAATTTCTAATGTGATCAATGTTTGTCATTACTACGATCTTATTTTAGCGTCTATTTTTGACTCTACTGTAGAGATAATTGATTGATTTATCTTATTTAAATCATCTTCTGATAAGGTTTTTTCAGAAGACTGTATGGTTACATTTAAAGCAATTGATTTTTTATTTTCTGGAATATTGTTACCTTCGTAAACATCAAAAACTTTAACTGATTTAATCAAATTTTTATCCACATTAGAGATAACCTCTATAAGTTCTTGGACAGGAAACCCTTTATCTAGGATAAAAGCAAAATCTCGCTCAGATTTTTGGAAATCAGAAAATTTAAAATTTGTTTTTTGATCTTTTAGTGATTTTTTTGGTTGCTTAATGTTATCTAAAAAAATTTCAAACCCTACCAATGCTTCAACTTTGATATCTATTTTTTTTAGAATACTTGGATGAATATCACCAAAAAAAGCTACTACTTTTTCTTTACCCCTATTTAGAAATACTCTACCTGATTTTCCAGGATGATAATAATTTGGTGTTTCTGTATCAAAATACAATTTATCTTTATCATATCCTGCTTCCATTAAGCTTTGAACAACATCACTTTTAACGTCATAAACATCTACTAATCTCTCTTTTTCTAACCAATTTTGTCTAGAAAATTTTCCAGATTTTAACCCCCCAATTACTGTTTGCTGATCTCCTGGTTTTTCACCAAAAAATGCAGGACCTATCTCAAATATTGATAAATCTTTAAATCCTCTATCTAAATTTTTATTTAAATGAATTATCAAATTAGAAAAAATTGAGCTTCTCAAAACATCTAAATCTGAGCTTATTGGATTAACTATTTTAATTTCTTTATTATTTTCAATAAACAATTGGTTAATCCTGCTATCAGTAAAAGACCATGTAATAGCTTCTAAGTAACCTTTTGAAGCGACAGCTCTTTGTAAAAAATGAAATAATCTTTGCTTTTTATTTAATGTTGGTTTCTCTCGAATCTTTTTAGGTTCAATCAGTTTGATTTTATCATAACCCTTGATTCTAACTAGTTCTTCCACAACATCTATTGACTGAAAAATATCCGGTCGCCAAGTTGGAATTTTTAATTCAAATGATTTTTCGATTTCTTTAACTTCAAATCCAAGTTTATTTAAAATTTTTTCAATTTCTGAATTTTCAATCTTAATACCTGTAACTTTTTCAAATAAAGACGGGTCAAATTTTAAAGATTCTTTTTTATAATCTTTGATTTTTTGAACGTCAAATTGACTTATTTTTCCACCACAAATTTCTTTAATTAAGCCTGCAGCTTTTTCTAATCCTTGCTCAATTGATAACGGGTCTATTCCTCTTTCAAATCTAAATTTAGCATCTGTATCTATATTCAAAATTTTTGATGATTTTCTAATCGATCTTGGAGAAAAGTATGCTGACTCAATTAATACATTTTTTGTATCTAATTCAGTACCTGATCTAGTTCCACCAATTATTCCTCCTAATCCTAGGACACCTGAGGCATCAGATATTACACACATTCCATCTTCAAGTTTATAATCCTTATTATCTAAAGCTTTAAAAGTCTCATTTTTTTTTGAGTTTCTAACAACTATTCCTTTATCAATTTTGCCAACATCATAAGCATGTAATGGTCTATTTAAATCAAACATTACATAGTTTGTTATATCTACAATAGCTGAAATTGGTTTTTGACCTATAGAAATGATTTTTTCCTTAAGCCATTCTGGACTCTCAGTATTTTTAACTCCAGTAATTAAACAACTACCAAATACTGTACAAGCTTGTTCTTCCTCATCTTCAATTTTGACATTAACTGTCTGTTTTTCTTCTTGTAAAAGTTTATTTACTTTTAAATTTTTTAATGTCCCTGAGCCAGCAGCAGCCAGATCTCTAGCTATACCACGTATTCCCAAACAATCTGCTCGATTTGGAGTAATCGATATATCAATCACATTAGAATTGTTTTTTGGAAAATAACTTTTTCCAATTTTGTTTTCAAATTTGTCTAATGGAAGTTCAGTAATTCCATCACTTTCATCTGATATGTTTAATTCTGACTCTGAACATAGCATTCCATATGAGGTAACACCTCGGATTTTACTTACTACTAGTTTCGTTTGATTTTTTGGAACAATCGCACCAGGTGGAGCATAAATTGTAATTAAACCATCTTTAGCATTAGGAGCTCCACATACAACTTTTATAAGGTTTCCCGATCCAATATCTACATCGCAAACTCTTAGTCTGTCTGCGTTAGGGTGTTTCTCTGCTTTAATAATTTTTGCAACTACAAAACTATCAAGTTCACCAGATTGTTTTTCAACACTTTCAACTTCTAAACCAACATCAGTAAGTTTATCTATTATCTGATTTTCATTAAAATCTGTGTCTAGATGATCTTTTAGCCAACCTGTTGTAATCTTCATCTGCTTAAACCTCTATAACTTGAAGGTACATCAATTGGGTCGAATCCAAATTGACTTAACCATCTATAATCACAATCAAAAAAGGCTCTTAAATCATTAATTCCATACTTGAGCATTGCTAATCGATCTATTCCAATTCCAAATGCATAACCTTGAAACTCATCTGGATTAACATTTACATTTTTAAGCACATTTGGATGAACCATTCCACAGCCTAAAACTTCCAACCATTTGTCTCCCTCACCAATAATTATTTTTCCATTTTTTACTTCATAACCAATATCTACTTCGGCTGATGGTTCTGTAAAAGGAAAATGGCTAGGTCTAAATCTCATTTTTATCTTATCAACTTCAAAAAATTCTTTAATAAAATAATTTAAACATCCTTTTAGATGTCCCATATTAATATTTTTATCTATATGTAAACCCTCTACTTGATGAAACATTGGTGCATGAGTTTGATCACTATCAGATCTGTAAGTTCTACCTGGAGCAATTATTTTAAAAGGAGGTTTGTCGTTTAACATAGTTCTAATTTGAACTGGTGAAGTATGAGTTCTTAACAACAGCTCTTTTTTCTCATCTAAATAAAAAGTATCATGCATATCTCTTGCAGGATGGTTGTCAGGGGTATTCAGTGCTGTAAAATTATTATATTCATTTTCAACATCTGGTCCTTCTTCAATACTAAAACCTATTTCTGAAAAAATAGAAGAGATCTCATCAATTACTTGTGAAACAGGATGTATCTTACCTTGAGGGACTGGACGCTCAGGCAATGTAATATCAATTTTTTCTTTTTCTAATTTTTGATTGATCTCTTTTTTTTCAATCTCTTCAATTTTAAAGGCAATTAAATTTTGTAATTCATCTTTTATAATATTTAAATCTGAAGCAAATTTTTTTCTTTCTTCTTCTGGAATTTTTCCAAGTTGTTTAAATTGATTACTGATCAGACCATTTTTGCCAAATAAATCTGTTTTTATTTGATTAATTAAATTTAAATCTAATTGCTCGTTTAGCTTTGCAAGATATTCATCTTTGATTTTTTTAATATCTGACATTTTAAGAGATTATTTCTTCACCTGCGAAAAACAATAGTGAAGATTAATTTAAAGCAGATTGTGCTTTTTGAACAATAGTTTTAAAGGCTTCAGGGCTATCGTAAGCTATTTCTGCAAGTATTTTTCTATCTATTGTAATGCCACATTTGCTAAGACCATTAATGAACTTGGAATAAGTTAGGCCTTCAGCTCTAACACCAGCATTGATTCTTTGTATCCACAAAGATTTAAAATCTCTTTTTTTATTTCTTCTATCTCTATAAGCATATTGCATCGCTTTTTCCATTGCTTGCTTAGCGACTCTGATTGTATTTTTTCTTCTGCCCCATTGACCTTTGACAGCTTTTAAAACTTTTTTATGTTTTGCTTTACTAGTTACGCCTCTTTTTACTCTTGCCATTATTAACCTCTTAAACTGTAGGGCATGTATGATTTAACAATTTTGCTATCTTGTTTAGACATAGTTGTTGTGCCTCTTAATTTTCTTATTTGAGAATTCGTTCTTTTAATCATGCCGTGTCTTTTGCCAGCTTGGGCAGTCATTACTTTACCCTTAGCAGATATCTTAAATCTTTTTTTTGCTGAGCTTTTTGTTTTTAATTTTGGCATAATTCTGCGGTGTTATACAAAGATTGATATAAATTTACAACCTATATTAAGGCCTATAAAGGCTGAATTACCATGATCATTTGCTTACCATCAAACTTAGGGTGCAATTCTACCTTACCAATATCCTTCATGTCCTCTTTGATCTTATCCATCAATTCTTTTCCTAAATGAGAATGTTGTAATTCACGACCTTTGAATCTTACAGTAAATTTTACTTTATCCCCTTTGGCTATAAATTTTTTTGCATTTTTAACCTTAAAATCATAATCATGAGTTTCTGTTACAGGTCTCATTTTAATTTCTTTTAATAAAACAATTTTTTGTTTTTTCTTTGCAATATTTGCTTTCTTTTGAGCATCATATTTAAACTTACCCATATCCATAATTTTACAAACAGGTGGATTTGCATTAGCTGCTATTTCTATTAAATCCAATCCCTGATTTTTTGCCATTGAGATTGCTTCATTGGTATTCATTACACCAAGATTTTCACCATCACTTGCTATAACCTGAACATCAGGAGATGAGATTCTATTGTTAGACCTAGGACCTCTGTCTTTTGTTCTTCTTTGAAAGTAATTTTGTTTAAAATCTGCCACTTAATTTGAGGATGCTTTATTTAAAGCAGAGAAAGTTTTTAAGAATAAATTTAAATCCATATTTTCTTGTTTGTTCGAGTCTAATCTTCTAATCGTTACCGAGTTAGAGTCAACTTCTTTTTTACCACAAATTAATAAAAGAGGTATTTTTGCTAATGAATGATCTCTTATTTTGTAATTTAAATTATGTTTTTTTAAATCAACGTTTGAACTAATACCTGCTTGTTTAATTTTTTTTGATACTTCAATAGCGTAATCATCAAATTCTTCAGATATTGGTATCACAACAGTTTGTAATGGAGATATCCAAAAAGGAAATTTGCCAGCATAATTTTCTATAAGGATTCCTATAAATCTTTCTAAAGAACCAAATAGCGCACGATGAAGCATAACAGGTACTTTTTTAGTTCCATCTTTATCAACATAAGAAGCATCTAATCTTCCTGGTAAATTCAAATCAACTTGCAAAGTTCCGCACTGCCAATCTCTACCAATTGCATCTCTTAGTACAAATTCAATTTTTGGACCATAAAATGCACCCTCACCCTTATTAATACTATATTCTAACTTAGATGCTTTAACTGCTTCAAGTAATGAAGCCTCCGCTTTGTCCCAAACTTCATCTCCACCAACTCTTACGTCTGGTCTATCTGCATATTTTAAAATTACATTTTCAAAACCTAAATCTTTATAAATATCTAAAATTAAATTAGTTACTTCTAAACATTCACTTGTAATTTGGTCCTCTGAACAAAATATATGAGCATCATCTTGAGTGAATGCTCTTACTCTTAATAAACCATGGAGTGCTCCAGATGGTTCATAACGATGTACTTTTCCAAATTCAGTTATACGTAAAGGAAGATCTCTATAACTTTTCAAACCTTGATTAAATACCTGAATATGGCCAGGACAATTCATGGGTTTAATCGCAAATATTTTTTCGTCTGGAGTTTCTGATGTGTACATATTTTCACCGTATTTTTCCCAATGACCAGATTTTTCCCACAATTGTCTATCTAATATCTCTGGTGTATTAACCTCTTTGTAACCAGCAGCATCTTGTCTGCCTCTCATATAATTAATCAATTTTTGAAATAAAGCCCAACCTTTTTCGTGCCAGAATACTGAGCCTGGACTTTCTTCTCTAAAATGAAACAAATCCATTTCTTTACCAAGTTTTCGATGATCTCTTTTTTCAGCTTCTTCTATTCTTTTCAAGTATTCATCTAGATCTTTTTGTGTTGCCCAGCTTGTACCATATATTCTTTGCAACATTTCATTATTAGAGTCACCTCTCCAGTAAGCTCCTGAAACTTTTGTAAGTTTAAAAAATTTTCCAATTTTACCTGTTGAAGAAAGATGTGGTCCTCTACATAGGTCATGCCATTCACCATGAAAATAGATGGACACATCTTCATTTTCTGGGATTGCTTCAATTAATTCTGCTTTATAAGTTTCTCCTTTTTCTTTAAAATGTGAAATAGCTTTGTTTCTCTCCCAAACTTCTCTTTTTGTGATTTCATTTCTATCCACAATTTCTTTCATCTTATTTTCAATTTTTTCTAAATCATCTTCTGTAAAAGGTTCTTTTCTTGCGAAATCATAGTAGAAACCACTTTCGATAACTGGACCAATAGTAACTTGTGTTCCTGGAAACAATTCTTGTACAGCCATTGCTAATATATGTGCTGTATCGTGTCTTATAGTTTCTAATCCCTCAGGATTTTTTGATGTAAAAATTTTTATAGAACAATCTTTTTCTATTAAGAAATCTAAATCTTTTAAATTACCATCAACGCTTATAACCATAGCTTGTTTGGCAAGTGACTTACTAATTTTTTCAGCTACATCTAGACCTGTAACTTTGTCTGGAAATGTTAAGTTATTTCCATCTGGTAATGTAATTATAGGCATTAATTTAATATTCTTTTATACTCTGAATAAGTAGAAAAGCACATTTTTTCAACATTAAATTTTTGAATTATGTTTTTTCTTCCTTCTTTACCTATCGATTGTAATGATGCTTCATCCATAGAAAGTACTTTTAAAATTTTTTTACTTAATGATTTTGTGTTGTTAGACTCGAATAAAAAGCCTGTTTTTTCATCAATTACAGTTTCATTTGACCCACCAATATCACTTGCAATTATTGGTTTTTCCATCGATTGAGCTTCAACAGCAACTCTTCCAAAAGCCTCGGGCTCAATTGATGCTGATATCACTATATCTGAAACTTTGTAAGCTAAAGCCATATCATCACAATGATCTATAAATTTTACCTGATTATTTAATCTATGTTGCTCGGTAAGTCTGATAAGTTTTTTTTTATATAGATCTCTACCTTGATTACTTCCAAGTATTACAGCGTAAAAAGCCTGATACCCAAGTTCAATATTTACTAAATTAATAGCTTCTATAAAAACTTCTTGTCCTTTCCATTCTGTTAGTCTCCCAGGTAAAAGAATTATCTTTTTATCTTTTTCTATTTGCCATTTTTTTAATAGTTTTTTTTCATCAACATCTAATTTGGTTGTTGGTTCAAAATAATCAACATTAATTCCTCTGAAGATAACTAAAAGTTTTTTTTTAGCATCAAGATACTTTGTATAATTTTCTTTGATATGAGAAAAAATGAAATTAGACCCTGCTATAATTAAATCAGACCTAACCATTACAGAATTGTAAAATTTTTTAATTTTACTACTAAAATTATAAGTCCCATGAAAAGTAGTAACGAATTTTCTGCCAGTAATTTTGGCTGCAAACAAACATGACCAAGCAGGAGCTCTGCTTCTAGCATGAATAATTGAAATATTTTTAATAAGTATAATGGCAACTAAAGCTAAAAAATTAATAAAAATAATAAGTGGATTTTTACTATGAACAGGAAGTTTAATTATTTTTACTTTTTTTTTGTCAATAAATTTAAGAAGTTCTCCTCCACTAGTGACAATATAAGATTCACAATCATTTTCTGGCAAATAATGAGCGATGTCATAGCAACCTGTTTCTGCTCCTCCATAACCTAATTTTGGTATAACTTGTAAAACTTTTAAATTAGATGACATTTGATATGACTATATAATATTAGAATAAACATATAAACGATTATGACTCACTTCAAATATCACAAAATCTCAAAAAGTAAGAAAATAAGATTTATTTGCAACATTCACAAAGGTGCTCCTTTTATTGTTTTTTTACATGGCTTTATGTCTAATTTAGAGGGAAAAAAACCAAATACTTTTTTAAAATTTGCAAAAAAAAATAAACTTAGTTTTTTAGCTCTTGAATATTCTGGACACGGAAAATCATCAGGAAAATTTACAAATGGCAATATTACAAAATGGAGTAATGAAACTTCAACTCTTATTAAAAAATTTGTAAAGAAAAATGACTTTACTGTCGTTGGTTCAAGTATGGGTGCGTGGTTAGCACTTAAACAATTTCAAAAATTTAAAAGTCAAATAAAAGGATTTTTAGGTATTGGCTCTGCACCAGAATTTTTAGAAAACTTGATGTGGAAAAAATTCACAAAAAAAATGAAGTCTGAAACTATTCAGAAAGGAATATTGCAATTGAAACATGGTAATTATGAATATCCAATTACTTTTCAATTAATAAAAGATGGAAGAAAAAATAAGGTTTTAAACAAAAAAATAAATTCAAAAATAAATGTTACCATGGTTCATGGTCAAAAAGATGAGGTAGTGCCTGTTTCTTATTCAAGAAAAATTTTAAAACTATTTCAAAAAGCAAAAAAAAAATTAGTTATTATTAATAATGGTGATCACAGTTTATCAAGTCAAAGATGGCTTAAAATAATAATAAAAGAGCTTAAACTAATTATTTAACTAACTTCTTTAATAACTTGTTTATTACTAATTGGATTACTTAACTTGCCTAACATTTCTTTTGGACAAACTTGAACAAAATTTTTTAACTCTTCATCATAATTTTCAACTAACATTTTTGATAAATTAGACCCAGTTTCTTCAAAATGTTCTTTGATTAAATCTTTAAGAAATGTTTTCCAATAATCTGTTTCTACATTTTGCCATACAACAGATTCATCATTAACTTTTTTTTCAAATTCTCTTGATTTGTCATAGATAAATGCCATTCCCCCTGTCATACCAGCTGCAAAATTATCACCGACATCACCTAAGATTACTACAGTTCCACCCGTCATGTATTCGCAACCATTTGAATCACATCCTTCAATTACCGTAGTTGCTCCAGAATTTCGAACAGCAAATCTTTCTCCTGCCTGTCCCGCTGCAAATAATTTTCCTGATGTTGCACCGTATAAAACTGTATTACCTATAATAGTATTTTCATTTGAAATTAAATTACTTTCATCAGACAATTTGATTGAAATTATTGCTCCTGATAATCCTTTACCTACATAGTCATTAGCATCTCCTTTAAGAACAAGTTTTAATCCTTTGGCTGAAAAAGCACCAAATGACTGTCCTGCTGATCCCTTGAAATTTAATACTAAAAAGTTTTCATTAAGTTTTTCATATCCATATTTTTTATAAAGGTGATGAGATATTCTAGTTCCAACAGCTCTATTTGTATTTTTAATAATGTATTCTTTTTCTACTTTTTCAGAACTATTTAAAGATTTTTCAATCTCTGGCCAAATTTCTTGATCAAGTGTATCAGGTACGTGGTTTATTTCTTGATTTTCACAATATCTTTTATTGTTACCGTTATCTGCCTGTACAAAAAGTGGGTTTAAATCTAAATCATCAAGATTTGGAGAAGCTTTACTAACCTGCATCAAAAGATCTGTTCTTCCGATTATATCATTCAATGATTTAAAACCTATTTTTGCTAAAATTTCTCGTACTTCAGATGCTATAAAAGTGAATAAGTTAACTACTTTTTCTGGAGTACCTGTAAATTTTTCTCTAAGTTTATCATCTTGAGTACAAACTCCAACTGGACATGTATTTGAATGACATTGTCTAACCATGATACATCCCATCGCAACTAAAGCAGTGGTTGCCACACCATACTCTTCCGCTCCCATCATTGCTGCAATAACAACATCTCTTCCCGTTTTAATGCCACCATCAGTTCTAAGAGTAACTTTGTGTCTAAGATTGTTTAAGGTTAAAACTTGATTAGCTTCTGTTAAACCCATTTCCCATGGTATTCCAACATACTTAACACTAGTTTGTGGCGTTGCACCTGTCCCACCATTATGTCCTGATATCAATATTATATCTGCTTTTGCTTTAGCAACGCCAGCTGCGATTGTTCCTACGCCTGATGAGGCAACAAGTTTAACTCCAATTCTTGCCTTGGGATTTATTTGTTTCAAATCATAAATAAGTTGAGCAAGATCTTCTATTGAATAAATATCGTGATGTGGAGGAGGTGATATTAAAGTAACTCCAGGTGTTGAATGTCTTAGTTTTGCAATCTCATCAGTAACTTTAAATCCTGGTAGTTGCCCCCCTTCTCCAGGTTTTGCACCTTGTGCTATTTTAATTTCAATTTCATTACAATTATTTAAATAATTAACCGTTACACCAAATCTCGCAGAAGCTATTTGTTTTACTCTAGAATTTGCACTGTCACCATTTTCTAGAACTTTAAACCTACTCTCATCTTCTCCACCTTCACCACTACAAGAAGCACCTTTAATTCTGTTCATTCCAGTAGCTAGAGTTTCATGAGCTTCTTTTGAAAGCGCTCCATGTGACATGCTTCCACTTCCAAATCTTTTAAGTATATTTTGTATCGGTTCAACCTCTGAAATATCTATTGTTCCTTTCAATTTTTTTGACCTAAAATCAATTAAATCTCTTAAATTAATTGGCGGTAAATTATATATTCCTTCTGCGTATCTTTTGTATGCTTCATAAGAATTTGATCCTACAGCACTTTGTAATAAATGAATTAATTTTCCTTGATATTGATGTGTCTCTCCATTTTTACGATATCTATATATTCCACCTATTGGCAAAATAGTTTCTGAACTTTCAAACGCCTCTTTATGAATAGATCTAATTTTTTTTTCTATTCCTGTCAATCCAATCCCAGAAATTTTAGATACCACACCTGGAAAATAATCAGCAACAATCGTTCTACTCAATCCAACAGTTTCAAAATTACATCCCCCTCTATATGAACTCAAAACAGAAATTCCCATTTTAGACATGATCTTTAAAAGTCCAGCATTTACAGATTTAATGTATCTTTCCACACATTCATCAAAACTAAATTTTCCAAAAAGTTTTTTTTCATGTCTTTGATATAAGCTGTCAAAAGCAAGGTATGGGTTTACCGTAGTTGCACCTACACCAATTAAGGTTGCAAATGAGTGTGTATCTAATGCTTCTCCAGATTGAACATTTATCGAAACATATCCTCTTAATTTTTTTTCTATTAAGAATGAATTGATTGCTCCTACACATAACAACATAGGAATAGGTAAATTAGTTTCTGATAATCCTTTATCACTCAAAATTAGTTGAGTAACACCCTGTCTTACAGCAATTTCTGCATCTTTTTGGACTTGTTTTATTGCCTCAAATAAAGACTGATCTTTAGAAAAAGTACATTCTATAACTAAAGAATTTTTGCCAAAAAAATTAATAAATTTATCAAATTGGGAATTTGATAAAATTGGACTATTTAAAACATAAATATTTTGCTTAGTTAGATTATCAAAATCCAAAATATTACCTAAATTTCCAAATCTTGTTTTTAGACTCATAACCTTATTTTCTCGAAGCGAGTCAATTGGGGGATTAGTTACTTGGCTAAAATTTTGTCTAAAAAAATGATAAAGAGGTCTATATTTATCAGATAGCACTGCAAGAGGAGTATCGTCACCCATAGATCCGATAGCCTCCTTTGCATCTTCAGCCATTGGGTGCAAAATAAGTTCTAAGTCTTCAAGACTCATTCCAAATGTGTACTGTCTTCGTCTTAAATCATCTCCAGAGAATGAATGCTTTTCTCCAGAGATAGTAATTTTTTCATCTAAATCGATAATTTGAGAATTAAAGTGTTTGTATTCTTTAGCTAAATAATCTTTGATTTTGCTATTAGTAAATACTTTTCCCTTTTCAATTCTAACCCCAATTATTTCTCCTGGCCCCAATCTTCCCTTGGTTAAAATTTTTTTCTCATTAAGTTCAATCATTCCTGTTTCTGAACCTGCAAATAATAAATTATCTTTAGTAATTGCGTATCTCAATGGTCTCAATCCATTTCTATCATTTGCAGCGATTACCCATTCATTATCTGTTCCAGCAATAGCTGCAGGCCCATCCCACGGTTCCATAGTACTATTTAAAAAATTAAATAATTGTTGATGATCTCTAGATAAAGTTTTATTTTTTTTAGACCAAGCATCTGGCACTAACATTAATTTTGCTAAAGGTGCTGGCTGACCTGAAATATTTAATAATTCAAAAACATTATCCAATGCAGCTGAATCTGATGCACCCTGTTGAATTACTGGTTTTAAATTTTCTATGTTATCAAAAAGTGGGCTATTCATTTCTTGTTCATGAACTTTCATCCAATTTTTATTACCACGATATGTGTTGATTTCTCCATTATGAGCAATTGCTCTAAAAGGTTGAGCTAGATTCCAACTTGGTGCTGTGTTTGTAGAAAATCTTTGATGAAAAATTGCATATCTTGAAACAAATCTTTCATCTTTTAAATCTAAAAAAAAATCTGAAATAGCTTCTGCTAAAAACATTCCCTTATAAATGATTGATTTTGAACTAAGTGAACAAATATAAAAATTATTTAAAGAAATCTTAAAAGCTTTATTTTCAATTATCCTTCTTGTTTCATAAATTTTTCTTTCAAGATCTTTATTCAACAATTCTGGATTATTTGATTTAAAAAGTACTTGAATAATTTCAGGCATTGTCTGAAATGCTTTTTCACCTAAGACCTTTGGGTTGACTGGAACTTGCCTCCAACCATAAATGCTAAAATCATTTTTGGTTAGTTCACTTTCAACTATTGTTTTACAGCTTTCTTGTGCTGCATAATCATTTCTTGGTAAGAAAATCATTCCAACACAGATTTCTGAATTATCGTGAATGTGACCTGTAACCTCTATTTTTTCTATAAAAAAATCTTTTGGTATTTCTACATGTATCCCAGCACCATCACCTGTTTTTCCATCAGCATCAACTGCTCCTCTGTGCCAAACTGCTTTTAAAGCTTCAATTCCATATTCAACAACTTTACGTGATTTTTTTCCTTCCGTAGACGCGATCAAACCAACACCGCAAGCGTCATGCTCCATCTCTTCAGAATAAACATGGTTTTTTTTTAATATTTCAAAATTTTTTTTATAATTTTCCATTAAGCTACTTTTGACTGTTTTAATTCTTTATTTTCTAAATGCTTTTTAATCGAAGCTGCTGCATCTCTTCCATCTTTTATCGCCCAAACAACTAAAGATGCACCTCTAACTATATCTCCTGCAGCAAAGACCCCACTCAAATTTGTCTCCATTGTATCAAAATCTGTTTTGACAGTTCCCCACTTTGTCACTTGCAGTTCGTTAGAGTCAAATAAAGTTGGTAAATCTTCAGGATCAAAACCTAGAGCCTTAATAACCATATCTGCTTTGATCTCAAAACTTGAATCTTGTTGAACCTCGGGTTTTCTTCTTCCACTTTCATCAGGATCACCTAATTTTATCTGGTCAACAATTAATTTTTCAATTTTATTAGTACCCTTAAATTCCTTAGGACTTGATAACCAAACAAATTCTACACCTTCTTCTTCAGCGTTAGCAACCTCTCTTGCTGATCCAGGCATATTCTCTTTATCTCTTCTATATAAACATTTAACTGATTTTGCTTTTTGTCTTATTGATGTTCTTACGCAGTCCATTGCAGTGTCACCACCACCAATTACAACAATATCTTTTCCCTCTGCATTTAAAATTCCTTTATCAAATAATTCTACTTTATCGCCTAATCCTTTTTTATTAGATGCTGTTAAAAAATCCATCGCAGGAAAAATATTGTTTAAGTCATTACCTGGAAGTTCTACCTCTCTAGCTTTGTATACTCCTGTTGCAATTAGAATTGCGTCATGTTTTTTTCTTAATTGTTCTAAGTTTATATCTTTTCCAACTTCAAAATTTTGAATAAACTCAATTCCTCCATCTTTTAAAAGCTTGGTTCTTCTCTCAACAACTTCTTTTTCAAGCTTAAAATTTGGTATTCCATAAATTAATAATCCACCAGCCCTATCATATCTGTCATAAACTGTGATTTTGTATCCATTTTTTCTCAGTTCTTCAGCTGCTGCTAAGCCAGCTGGTCCAGCACCAATTATTCCAACACTTTGATTTTTTTCATGAGAAATATTTATAGGTTTTACCCAGCCTTGCTCCCAAGCATTATCGGTAATATATTTTTCCATTGAACCGATGGTTACTGTTCCATGGCCAGACTGTTCAATAACGCAATTTCCTTCACACAATCTATCTTGTGGGCATATTCTTCCACAGACTTCTGGCATATTATTTGTGCTTTGGGATAATTCGTAAGCTTCCTTAAGTCTTCCTTCAGCAGTTAGCTTTAGCCAATCAGGAATATTATTACTTAGTGGACAATGAACTTGACAAAAAGGAACACCACACTGAGAACATCTGCTAGATTGTTCTTTCGCTTTATCGCTAATAAATTCGTCGTAAATCTCATTAAAGTCTTTTTTTCTGACATCAATCTCCCTTTTAGGTGGAGTTTGTTGACCTATTTTTACAAACTTTAACATTTTATCAGTCATAATTTTTATAATTTATGGCAAACTATATATTGTTTTTACTAAATAAAGCTTAAAATAGGTCAGTTATTATGACCTTATTAAGCCATATTAGTTTGAAATTTATGGCATTTTTAATAGTTGCATAGCTAATATGCTTAAATCGAATTGTTTTAAATGAATATTTTTTAAGCTAGTTAGATAAAATGTTTCAGAACATTATAGAAGTTTTAATACTATCAGCCATTCAAGGCATATCAGAATTTTTACCAATAAGCTCTTCGGCACACCTAATATTAGTTTCAAGTTTATATGAATTTAAATCTAGTTCACTATTAATAGATATAAGTCTTCACCTTGGTTCCTTATTTGCAATTATCTATTTTTTTAGAATGGACTTACTAGATGTCAAAAACAACAAAAGACTTTTAAGCCTAATTATTCTTGGATCAATTCCATTAATCATTGTTGGATATATCTTATATTCAACTGGTATCATTTATGAACTTAGAAACATTAAAATTATAGCTTGGACAACTCTAATTTTTGGAATTGTACTATTTATCGCAGACAGAAATCGATTTGATAAAAAAATTTCTTCAAATTTAAATCTTCGATCAATTTTATTTATAAGTTTATTTCAGATTCTTTCTTTAGTGCCAGGGGTAAGTAGGGCAGGTATAACTATTACAGCTGCAAGAATATTGAGATTTAACAGATTAGACTCAAGTAAAATATCATTTTTACTTTCTATTCCAGCTTTAGGAGGTGCAAGTTTTTTAGGATTAAAAGATGTGTTTTCTCAATCAGTTGAGTTTAACTATTTAGTAGTTATTGCAATTGTAGCATCATTTATTTTTTCTTTTGTAACTGTAAAATTTTTCTTAATTTATATAAATAAATTTTCAATGAATGCATTTGTTATTTATAGAATAATAATAGCGTTGATTTTATTTGCTATAATTTATTAAGAATATTTTTTTTGAACCAAAGGCAACAATTGAGATAATAAAACACCACATAGAATAAATAAGCATCCAAGTAAATTATTAATATCTAAGATCTGATTTAAAATGTACCAAGCTGCAATAGTTGCAAATACTCCCTCTAATGAAAAAATTATTGCTGCAGGGGCTGGAGTTATACTTTTTTGAGCATAAATTTGTAATACAAAAGCAAAACCTCCAGATAAAATACCAGCATATAAAATAGAGTTTATTTCCTTCATAATCTCGATGTAAATAAATTCTTCATAAACAAGTGCTATTACAAAAGAGAATAAAGCAACAATTAAAGTTTGCAACGCACCTAGCGTTAGTGGAAGATCATATTTTTTTACAATTATTCCTGTGAAAATTATATGAGTGCTCCAGAATAAAGCCCCAAGAATTACCAAACTATCTCCAAGTCTTACAGTTGCATCATAAAAATTTGTTAATAAATATCCTCCAATTAAACACAAAACTACAGATGGCCAGACACTCCAATGAATTGATTTTTGACTAAACAAAAAAATTATAATTGGTACTAGTGGAACATAAAAAATCGTAAAAAAAGCAGCATTTGCAACATCTGTGTATAGAAGAGCAACCTGTTGCAAAGCTGAGCCTAAAAATAGAGATAATCCAATCAAAAATGAAAGATTAATGAAAGTTTTAGTGTCCGATTTAAACTCAGATTTAAATTTTTTTATTTCAAATAAAAAAACTAATGGTGTGATAGCCAAAAAACCTATGAAAAATCTTACAGCATTGAATGTGAATGGACCAATGTTGTCCATACCAGTATCTTGAGCAATAAAAGTTGTGCCCCAAATAAAAGTACACAGCAAAGCACTTAGTAAAGAGATTGTTTTTGACATAATTTATATTAAACAGCTAACTTATAAGCAAAATTCTTGCCTAGATTTTCTTTAAGATCATTATTAAATCTTGCTGCTTCTGCTCCATCAATAATTCTATGATCATAGGACAAAGATATAGGCAACATTGTTCTTGTTTGAAATTTTCCATTAATGAAGATTTGTTTTTTTTGAGATTTACCTACTCCTAAAATTGCAACTTCTGGAAAATTTATAATTGGAGTAAAAAATGATCCTCCTATTCCACCTAAACTAGTGATGGTCATAGAGCCACCAAATAATTCCTTTTTATCAATTTTTAGATTTCTACAAAGTTCGCTTACTTCTTTTAATTCTTTGCTAAGTAGTGAAATTTTTTTATTATTAACATTTCTAATTTTAGGAACCATTAAACCATTGGGTGTATCAACAGCAATTCCAATATGAAAATATTTTTTTAATGTCATTTTTCCAGTTTCAATTTCATCTATAGATGAGTTAAAACTTGGGAATTTTTTTAAGGACGCAACTAGTGCTTTAATTATAAATGCCAAAGGAGTAATTTTAATCTTTTCTCCTGTATACATATTGGTTAAAGAACTTCTAAAGTTTTCCATTTCCGTTATATCTGCTTCATCATGGTTTGTAACATGAGGTATCGTCGTCCATGAATTAGTTAAATAAGTTGAAGATAATTTTTTTACTCTTGGAATATCTTTAATTTCAATTTCTCCAAAATCTGAATGCTCAAATTCATTTTTAATTTTATTTCTCTTATCATCTTTAGTTTCATTAATATTTTTTGGCTTAGATAAAACAAATTTTTTGATATCATTCTCTATAACCCTTCCATCTTTTTCACTTCCTTCAACTTGAGTAATATCTACACCAAGTTCCCTAGCAAATTTTCGGGCTTTTGGGCTTGCAGATGGTACCTCATGAGATGAGGATTGAGCTTGTTTAACAGAAGAAGGTTGCTTTATTTCTGGTTTTATTACTTTAATTTTTTTGAACTCTTTTTCAATGTTTGGTTTTTCTTCCTCACTTTTCTCTGTTTGTGATTTATTTTCTATAATTAATATTAAATCACCTTCTGAAACTTTATCTCCTACCTTTAATTTTAAAGACTTAATTTTACCCTCAAAGTTTGATGGAATTTCTACACTGGATTTATCACTTTCGATTGTTATCACTGGGTCATTTTTTTGAAGAATTTGACCTTCAGAAACCAAAACTTCTATTATCTCAACATCTTTGAAATCTCCAATATTTGGTACTTTGATCTCGGTTTCTGACATTATAATTTAGTGGGTATTGGTTTTTCACCATCAATATTATATTTCTTTATCGCTTCTTTTGCATATTTTGAAGCTATTAATTGTTCTTTAGCTAAAACACTCAAACTATAAGCAACCAAATGTTCTTTATCTACTTCAAAGAATTTCCTTAAATTTTTCCTAGTATCACTTCTACCAAAACCATCAGTTCCCAAAGAATAAAAACTTTTATTAGTATATGGTCTTATTTGATCTGAATTCATTCTCATATAATCTGATGCAGCCATTATTGGCCCCTCAGATTTACCTAAACATTTTTCAACAAATGAAGTTTTTTGTTCTTTGTCTGGGTTTAAAAGATTATATCTTTCGACTTCCATCCCATCTTTTCTTAACTCATTAAAACTTGTCACGCTCCAAATTTCACTATCAATTTGATATTCATTTTGAAGAACTTCTGCTGCTGCCATCATTTCTCGAAGGATAGTGCCTGATCCTAAAAGCTGAATTTTTGTCTTCTTAAACTTATTAAATTCTTTAATCTTATACATCCCCTTAAGAATACCCTCCTCACAATTAATATCTTTTGGCATTTCAGGATGAGAATAATTTTCATTCATCGTAGTAATATAGTAAAAAACATTTTCTTTTTTTTCATGCATTCTTCTTAAACCTTCTCTAAAAATAACAGCTAACTCGTAATGAAAAGTTGGGTCATAAGTTACACAATTAGGTATTGTCGATGCTATTAAGTGGCTATGTCCATCTTGGTGTTGAAGCCCTTCTCCAGCTAAAGTAGTTCTTCCTGCTGTAGCTCCAATTAAAAATCCTCTTGCTTGGCTATCACCAGCAGCCCATGCAAGATCACCAATTCTTTGAAAACCAAACATAGAATAAAAAATATAAATAGGAATCATTTCTATATCGTGGTTTGTATATGCTGTAGCAGCCGCAATCCAAGATGACATTGCACCAGCTTCATTAATTCCTTCTTCTAATACCTGGCCACTCTTATCTTCACGATAAGAGCTTAACTGAGCAGAATCTTCTGGCTCATATTTTTGACCTTCATGAGCATAAATTCCTATTTTTTGAAAAAAACCTTCCATTCCAAATGTTCTTGCTTCATCAGGAATTATTGGAACTAACCTTGGTGAAATATTTTTGTCTCTTAACAAATTTGTAAACATCCTAACCATTGCCATGGTAGTTGACATTTCTTTTTCACCAGTTGAAACTTTCATAAAATCAAAAATATCTTTTGATGGTGCCTTAATTGGTTTTGCATAGGTTGTTCTTTCAGGTAGATAGCCACCTAAATTTAATCTTCTTTCTTTTAAATATTTAATCTCAGGAGATTTTTCATCAGGTTTGAAATATTCTATATTTCTAACTTGCTCATCTGTTAACGGAACATCAAATCGATCTCTATAGTATAACAAATCATCAACATCTAATTTTTTTGTTTGATGGGTTGTGTTCACACTTTCACCTGTCTTACCCATTCCGTATCCCTTGATAGTTTTTGCTATAATAACAGTAGGACTTCCTTGGTTTTTTGTAGCCTTATCATAAGCGGCATATACCTTGTGAGGATCATGACCACCTCTATTTAACCTCCAAATGTCTTTGTCTGACAAGCTTGATACTAATTCTTGTGTTTCAGGATATTTACCAAAAAACTTTTCTCTCACATAAGCTCCATCTCTAGCTTTCATTGCTTGATATTCACCATCAACTGTTTCGTTCATTATTTTAACTAAATGACCTGTTTTATCATTTGTTATCAACGAGTCCCAATATGAACCCCAAATTACCTTAATTACATTCCAACCAGCTCCACGGAAACTACCTTCTAATTCTTGAATAATTTTTCCATTTCCTCTTACAGGTCCATCAAGTCTTTGAAGATTGCAATTCACTACGAATATTAAATTGTCTAGCTTTTCTCTTGCTGCTAGTCCAATTGCACCCATCGACTCAGGTTCATCCATTTCTCCATCACCTAAAAATGCCCATACTTTTCGACCCTCATCTTTAATAAGCCCCCTGTTAATTAAATATTTCATGTATCTTGCTTGATAAATTGCAAGCATCGGACCTAAGCCCATTGAAACAGTTGGAAATTGCCAAAACTTAGGCATTAACCATGGATGTGGATAAGAAGAAAGTCCACCTGAATTTACTTCTTGTCTAAAACTATCTAATTGTTTTTCATTTAATCTTCCTTCTAAAAATGCTCTAGCATACATCCCCGGAGCACTGTGGCCTTGAAAATAAACTAAATCTCCACCAAATTTATTATTTTTTGCTCTCCAAAAATGATTCATACCAACATCATAAAGAGTTGCAGCAGATGCAAATGTACCTATATGGCCACCTAGTTCTGGAAATTTTTTATTTGCTCTAACTACCATTGCAGCTGCATTCCATCTAATTAAAGATCTAATTCTTCTCTCAATATTTTGATCTCCATTTGATTTAACTTCTGCTTCAGGAGGTATCGTATTTATATAAGGGGTATTTTGAGTGTAAGGAATATTTGCACCCTCACGATAAGCTTTGTTAATTAATTCTTTAATTAAAAAATGAGCTCTTTGATTTCCATCTTTTGAAATAACTGCTGACAAAGACTCCAGCCAATCTTGAGTTTCTAAAGGATCTGTATCTTTACCGTTAGTTGCCTGGATAGTTGATTGTTCTTTCTTTTGAATAGATTGTTGAGTGACTTCAGCCTCATCTTTTTTCACTGCTAAAGCTGCTTCAGCTTGTTTAATAATACTTTCGGTATCTTTTGGAATTGGATTTTCTTTTTTATTTTGTTTTGAAGGAACAATATTTAAGATTATATCTCCTCTCGAAACTTTGTCTCCAACTTTAACTTCGACTTTTTCAACCTTTCCAGCAATAGTTGAAGGGATTTCAACACTTGATTTATCACTTTCAATCGTAATTACTGGATCGTTAATGTTTAATTCATCACCTTGTTTTGCAAGAACCTCTATAACTTCAACTTCCTCAAAATCTCCGATATCTGGGACAAGTAATTTTTCACTCATTATTTTAAAGTGTTTTATATACCTATTAATATTATAATTAAGTTTATTTTGACCTGTTATTAGGCTTTTTTATGAAATTCTGTAAAAAAATTGTACAAAAGTTGAATATTTAATTTCTCTCAACACACATAGCTATACCCATTCCACCTCCAATACATAATGTGGCACAACCTTTGCTTTTATTTTGCTTTATCATTTCGTGTATTAAAGTAACTAGTATTCTTGTTCCTGATGCACCAATTGGATGGCCTAAAGCAATAGCTCCACCATTAACATTAACTATTTCTTTAGGAATTTTTAACTCTTTTATTACTGCTATGCTTTGAGCTGCAAAGGCTTCATTTATTTCAAATAAATCAACATCGTCTACACTCCAACCAGCTTTATTTAGCGCTTCTTTAACTGCTGGTATGGGCCCTAATCCCATCAAAGATGGTTCTACACCACATGATGCCCATGAAACTATTTTAACTAATGGTTCTA
>OAPQ01000010.1_pt1 | contig 25476 bp, 23 predicted proteins | sample 1498871 | NCBI WGS metagenome assembly OAPQ01 (sample SAMEA3275646, study PRJEB22092) | marine metagenome | biome: ENVO: 01000023; feature: ENVO: 00002042; material: ENVO: 00002149 | collected 2014-06-21T11:10:00+00 | depth 0 m
GGTAATGGGAATTTGTAATGGTTTTCAAATTTTAGTTGAAACAGGTTTGGTTCCAGGTGTTTTACTAAGAAATAAGTACTTAGAATTTATCTGTAAAAATGTGTTTATTAAAATTAATGATAAGAAAAATACTTACTTTAAAAACATTGATAATGAAGTTTTAGAATTTCACATAGCTCACAATGAAGGAAACTATTTCTGTACAAAAGACCAATTAAAAGAAATTGAAGATAATGAGCAAGTTGCAATTTATTATTGTGATAAAGATGGTAAAACTGAAGAAAAATCTAATCCTAATGGATCCATTAAAAATATCGCAGGTATCTTTAATAAAGAGAAAAATGTTTTAGGAATGATGCCTCATCCTGAAAGAATGATTGACCCTTCTCTATCGGGTGAAGATGGGTCTCTTTTCTTTAATAATTTAATTAATAATTTAAAATGATTGTAAACGAACAAGTAGCCATAGATCATGGTCTTAAAAAAGATGAGTATGCTAAAATTTGTGAACTACTAAAGCGTACACCCAATATTACTGAGCTAGGTATTTTTTCAGCGATGTGGAATGAGCATTGTTCTTATAAATCTTCAAGACTTCATTTGAAAAAACTTCCAACTAAAGGAAAACAAGTCATTCAAGGTCCAGGAGAAAATGCTGGAGTTGTTGATATTGGTGATAATGATGCAATCGTATTTAAAATTGAAAGCCACAATCACCCTTCCTTTATTGAACCTTACCAAGGTGCTGCTACAGGTGTTGGTGGAATTATGAGAGATGTATTTACAATGGGGGCGCGCCCTATTGCAAATTTAAATTCTATTCATTTTGGCTCACCTCAACACAAGAAAACTAGAAATTTATTAAGAGGTGTAGTTCATGGGATCGGCGGATATGGTAATTGCATGGGTGTTCCAACTGTTGCTGGCCAAACAAACTTTGATAGCTCGTATAACGGTAATATCTTGGTAAATGCTATGACTTTAGGTCTAGTTAAAAAAGATAAGATTTTCTACTCAAAAGCTGCTGGACTTAATAAGCCTGTTATTTATGTTGGATCAAAAACTGGTCGAGATGGAATACATGGTGCAAGTATGGCGTCAGCTAGTTTTGATGAAAAAATAGAAGAAAAAAAACCAACTGTTCAAGTTGGTGATCCTTTTACTGAAAAACTATTACTTGAAGCTTGCTTGGAGTTAATGGGAGGAGATTCAATAATAGCTATTCAGGATATGGGGGCAGCTGGACTTACTTCATCAAGTATTGAAATGGCTTCAAAGGGAAATCTTGGAATTGAAATTAATTTAAATAAAGTTCCATGCAGAGAAGCCAAAATGACTCCTTATGAAATTATGCTATCAGAAAGCCAAGAAAGAATGTTAATTGTTTTAGAAAATGGCAAAGAAGATCAAGCTAAAAAGATATTTGATAAATGGAACTTAGATTTTGCAGTAATTGGCAAAACAACTAATTCTAAAAAGATTGAGCTGTTCTTTGATAACGAGCAAGTTGCAGATATTCCAGTTAATACATTGGTTGAAAATTCACCCATGTATGATCGTAAATGGAAAAAAGCAAAACTTCCTAAAAAAAATAAAATTAAAAAAGAAGATCTTAAAAATTTAAAAATTATAGATGTGTTAAAAAAAGTTTTATCTAATCCAAATGTTTGTAGTAAAGAATGGATTTGGCAACAGTACGATCATACAGTTATGGGTGATACTATTCAAAAACCTGGGGGAGACTCTGGGGTTGTGAGAGTTCATGGAACTGATAAAGCAGTTGCAGCATCAGTAGATTCATCTGCTGTATATTGTTGGGCACATCCTCTAACAGGTGGAAAACAAGTTGTTTGTGAAAGCTTTAGAAATCTAATTTCTGTAGGTGCAAAACCTGTAGCTATTACAAATTGCCTGAACTTTGGTAGTCCTGAGAACGAAGAAAACATGGGTGAGTTTGTGGAATGTGTTCAAGGTATTGGAGAAGCGGCTGAATATTTAAAATTTCCAATTGTTTCTGGAAATGTGTCCTTTTACAATCAAACAAAAGAAGAAGGAATTAAACCTACCCCATCTATTGGTGGTGTTGGATTAATCAAAGATTATAACAAAATGATTACAATGGACTTTAAAGAAGTCGATAATATCGTTTTAGTTATTGGAAAAACTGAAGGACATATTGATCAAAGTTTATTTGCACGAAATATTCTAGATGAAAAAAATGGTCCTCCACCAGAGATCAATCTATTTAATGAAAAAAATAATGGTGAAACATTATTAAAGTTAATTGAAGCTGGTCATATTAAGAGTGCTCACGATGTATCCATTGGGGGAATAATTACTGCAGTTTCAAAAATGTGTATTAAAGGCAACAAAGGAATTAATCTTAAAAAACCAAAATATTTAATCAATGAAATTGAATATTATTTTAGTGAAGATCAGGGCAGATACATAATAGAAGTAAGTAAAGATAGTCTTAAAAAAGTGACTGATATTTTAAACAAAAATGCTGTACATTTTGATGAACTTGGAACAATAAACAAAGATCAATTGTTTATTAATGAAAAGACAAAAGTAACAATTGACGAATTGAGAACATCTAATACAAGTTGGTTAACAAACTATATGAGTAAATAATGGCAATGAATTTAAAAGAAATTGAGAGTTTAATCAAAGAAGCTCTAGCTGATGCTACAGTTGAAATTCAAGATTTAGCTGGTGATGGAAATCATTATTCAGCAACTGTAACTTCTGCTCAATTTTCAGGTAAAAGTAAAATTGAACAACACAAAATGGTATATAATTCTCTTAAGGGTAAAATGGGAAATGAATTACATGCCCTAGCAATTAAAACAAAGGAACAATAATGGACGATAATACAAAAAATTTAATTCAAAATCATATTGATAACAATGAAGTATGTTTGTTTATGAAAGGTACGCCTGATGCTCCACAATGTGGTTTTTCAATGGCTGTAACTAATATGTTAAAACTTCTTGAAGTAAATTTTCAAAGTGTAAATGTATTAGAAGATCAAAATATTAGAGAAGGAATAAAAGTTTTTAGTGATTGGCCTACCATCCCTCAACTATATGTTAAAAAAGAATTCATCGGCGGCTGTGACATCATAAAAGAAATGTACGAAAGTGGAGAGTTATCAAAACTTTTTGAATCTAAAGGTATAAATTTTAAAGCTAAAAATTAATTATTACTATCTAGAGTAATATTCAATTACAAGATTTGGTTCCATTACAATTGGATAAGGAACTTCTTCAAACTTAGGTGTTCTAACAAATTTAACTTTTTTGTTTTTCTCATCCATTTGAATATATTCTGGAGTTTCTCTTTCTTTACTTGCAAGAGCAATATCAATAATCGCAAGTTGTTTAGATTTATCTCTAATTTCAATAGAATCTTCTTCTTTAACTATGTAACTCCCAATGTTAACTTTTTTACCATTCACTCTAACATGACCATGGTTAATTAACTGTCTTGACGAAAATACTGTTGTCGCAAACTTTGCTCTGTAAATGACTGCATCTAATCTTCTTTCAAGTAAACCAATTAAGTTTTCACCAGTGTCACCTTTAAGCATAACAGCTTTTTTATAAATATTTCTAAATTGTCTCTCATTAATGTTGCCATAATAAGCTTTTAGTTTTTGCTTAGCTTGTAATTGAGTTCCATAATCTGATAGCTTACCTTTTCTACCTTGACCGTGTTGGCCTGGTCCATAGTCTCTTTTATTGAAAGGACTTTTCGGTCTTCCCCATAGATTAGCTTTTAATCTTCTATCTACTTTATGTTTAGAGTTTAATCTTTTTGTCATTTGATATTGGGGTTTATAAGCTTACAGGCTATTTTGTCAATCAACGTTTTTTACCTAAACTAGCAAATACACTAGCTAATATACGTGTTTCCTTGGACGATAAGTCCATTCTATAGAAAATATTTCTCAAGTTTTCCAACATAATAGGTTTCTTCTCTTTTGGTTTAAAAAAGTTTATTTCATCTAAGTTTTGAATACATAGATTGGTCATTGAATGTACCTCTTTTTTAGAGGCAGATTTAACCTTTTTAGATTTTTTAAAATCAGAAGTCTTAGATTTTATGATGCTTGAAACATATTGGGCAATAATAATTAGACTGTGAGATAAATTTAAAGATTTAAATTCAGGATTAGTTGGGATTTGTAACGTATAATTTGCATAGCTTACCTCATTATTCGATAATCCTGAAGCCTCAGATCCAAAGAGAAATGCTACCTTTTTGGTAAAATCGATTTTTTTTAAATCTTCCAATTGAATGTGTTTAATATTTTTATTTCTAAATCTTGCAGATGTTGCGATCACATAATCTATATTTTTTAATGCAGGTTCTAATTGATCAAAAACTTTACTTTTATTAATAATATTTTTAGCACCAACTGAAGTTGCTAAAATTTTATCATTTGGAAAAATAGGTTTTGGATCAATAACAGATAATTTTTGAAAATTAAAATTCTTCATCCCTCTAGCACAAGCACCAATATTTTCTGAGAGTTGAGGTTTATGTAGAATAAAAGTGATATTATTTGCTGACATTATTTATAAAAACCAAAAATTATAAACTTGCTGGAGCCTTATCTTTAAATAATTTATAGTCTAAACTATCAACCAAAGCCTTAAAAGATGCATCAATTATATTCGGGGAAACTCCAATAGTGAACCAGTTAACACCCTTAGAGTCTGTACTTTCAATTGAAACTCTAGTTACCGCCTCTGTTCCAGTATTTAGAATTCTTACTTTATAATCAACTAATTTTAAATCTTTTAAATATTCAGAATATTTAGCAAGTTTATTTACATTTTTTCTAATCGCATTATCAAGTGCATTGACAGGTCCGTTTCCTTGACCTTCACATAATATTTTTTGACCATCAACTTCTAATTGTGCTTTAGCATGAGAAATAATTTCACCGTCAATATCCTTTTTAACTGAAACATCGTATTCATTAATTAAAATATATCTTGGGATATCACCTATCAATCTTCTAGCTAATAATTCAAATGAAGCATCTGCTCCATCATAACTATATCCAATAAATTCTCTGTCTTTAACTTCATTTAAAAGTTTTTTAATTTTTGGATCATTTTTTTCAATTTGGATACCAATTGATTTTAATCTAGACATTATATTTGACTGGCCAGCTTGATCTGAGACTACAATGTTTCTTGAATTTCCTACTTCCTCAGGGTCAATATGTTCATATGTTTTTGGATCCTTTTGAACTGCAGAAACATGCATTCCTCCTTTATGCGAAAAAGCAGAAGCTCCCACATAAGGTAAATGTTTATTAGGTTTTCTATTTAGTAATTCATCTAATAATCTTGAGCATTGTGTTAAATTCTTAAGGTTTTCTCTTTTAATATTAAGTTTAAATTTCTCACTAAAATCTTTTTTTAAAAATAATGATGGAATTAAAGACATTAAATTTGCGTTCCCACATCTCTCCCCTAATCCATTAATAGTACCTTGGATTTGTCTAACACCTGCTTGAACTGCAGCTAAACTATTTGCTACTGCATTTTCTGTGTCATTGTGAGCGTGGATACCTAAATTTTCCCCTGGAATATGTTTTATAACCTCAGATACAATTTTAGTTACTTCATGTGGAAGGGTACCACCATTTGTATCACACAAAACAATCCATCTAGCTCCTTGATCATATGCTGCTTTTAAACACTTTAAAGCGTAATCAGAATTAGCTTTATATCCATCAAAAAAATGTTCTGCATCAAACATAAATTCTTTACCTGAACCAACAATATGTTTTGCACTTTCTTTAATATTTTCTAAATTTTCTTCATTAGTAATTCCAAGTGCTACATCAACTTGAAAATCCCATGATTTTCCAAATAAACAAACTGACGAACTTTTTGAGTTAATTAATGATGCCAACATTGGATCATTTTCAGCACTATGTTCAGACTTTTTGGTCATTCCAAAAGCTGTGAGTTTTGCGTTTTTAAAACCATGATCTTTGTTAAAAAATTCAGTATCTGTTGGGTTGGCTCCAGGCCATCCACCTTCGATATAATCCACTCCTAAACTGTCTAATGAATTTGATATTTTTTCTTTATCATCAATTGAAAAATCAACACCTTGGGTTTGGGCCCCATCTCTTAATGTGGTGTCAAAAATATATAGCTTTTCTTTACTCATTTAAATTTCCAAATTGTTTTACCATCTTTATCTTCTATTAAAACACCTTTGTCTAAAAGGTAGTCTCGAATATTGTCAGCTTCTTTATAATTTTTATCAGCTCTAGCTTTATTTCTAAGATCTATCTTATTTTCAATTTCAGTCTCTGAAATATCGACTTTTCCTTTTTTAAAATTCAACCACTCTTCTTTAGTTTCTTGAAGCAAACCTATAAAATTACATGCTGTATTAAAAATCTTTTTATCCTCATCATTTCCGTTGTTTGCTTTGTCATAAAGTTTATGTAAATTTGCAATATAACCTGGTGTATTTATATCATCATATAAAGGTTGAATAATTTCATCATCTAAAGCTTTGCTTGAAGGTAAATAAACATTGTACCATTTATCAATTGTGTTTTGACAATCATCTAATAATTTATCATTCCAATCCAATGGCTGTTTATAATGAGCACTTATCAAAGCTAGTCTTAAAACTTGTCCACTAACTTTATCTCTAAAATCTTTTATCTTTAAAATATTTCCTTGAGATTTTGCCATCTTTTCATTTGACATAGTAATAAAAGCATTATGTAGCCAATAATTAGCAAAAACTTTGGTATCATTTGCACATCTTGATTGAGCGATTTCATTTTCATGATGTGGAAAAATCAAATCTATACCTCCACCGTGTATATCAAATTCATTTCCTAAAAATTTCTTAGACATTGCAGAGCATTCTAAATGCCAACCAGGTCTACCTTTTCCCCATGGTGACTCCCATGATGGTTCATTTTCTGAAGAAGGTTTCCACAATACAAAATCTTCAGAACTCTTTTTGTTATCACTTATTTCAATTCTAGATCCAGCAATTAATTCCTCTAACTTTTTATTGGATAATTGACCATATTCATCAAATTTTTTTACTTCAAAATAAACATGCTTATTATTTTCATAAGCAAAACCCTTTTTGATTAATTCAGAAATCATCTCAATCATTAGATCAATATGTTCTGTCGCCTTAGGTTGTACTGTTGGATTCTCACAATTTAAATACTTACAATCTTCGCTAAAACTTTTAATTACAGTTTTTGTTAAATCTGAAATAGAAATTTTTTTTTCATTTGATGATTTAATTATTTTATCATCTACATCTGTAATATTTCTAACATAAGTGACTGAGGAATATTTATTTTTAAGTATTTTAAAAAGAATATCAAAGATAACTATTGGTCTTGCATTGCCAATATGAGGATCATCATAAACTGTTGGTCCACAAACATACATGCCTATATTTTTTTCATTTATTGGTACAAATTTTTCTTTTTTGTTACTTAGATTGTTTGTTAAAAAAATATCTTTATTCATCATTTTAGAAATATACTTAATTTATAGATTTGTGAATCTATTTGATTAATTTGGAATTTTGCATACTGGAATGGGCTCCATTTTATGCAAATTTTGTTTTCTTATACTTTCGTACTTTGCTCTATTCTGTGAGTTAGGATTATCCATGGCTTCTTCTAGTTCGTGGTATTGTAGACCAAGCTGGCCTTCATCCGTTCGACCATCATCCCACAAACCATCAGTTGGAGCTGCATCAATTATTTCTTTTAAAATTCCAAGCTCTTTTCCAATTCCCCAAACTTCTGATTTGTTACAATCAGCTATTGGAGATATATCAACTCCACCATCACCATATTTTGTGTAAAATCCGACACCAAAATCCTCTACTTTATTTCCTGTACCAACAACTATACCTTTGTTTGCAGCTGCTACTTGATAAAGAGTGGTCATTCTCAATCTCGCCCTAGAATTTGCCATCCCATGTTCGTTATTAAATTTAGATAAGCTAGAAGAAAAGGCTGAAAACAATTCATCTAAATTTATTGTATGCGCTTCAACATTTTTAAATTTATTCATTAGCCACTCTTGATGCTTTAAACTAAGATCGTGTTGTTGTGATTTTTGTTTAATTGGCATGGATAATACAATTGTTTTTAATCCAGTCATTGCACTTAAAGTACTTGAGACTGAAGAGTCTATCCCTCCAGAAATTCCAATAACTAATGATTGAGCCTTACTCGGCATGTGATTGGCATAATCTTTTATCCAATTAGATATAAAATTAACTTTTTCTGAGGCATTCATAGTTTTAAAATATTAGTTGTTGGTATCTTTTACAATGTTTTAAGATGCCGCTCTGTCTGCATTTTTGGAATATGAGCTATTCTTTTTAATCTCATCAGAAATTAAAAAAGCTAATTCTAATGCTTGATTTGCGTTAAGTCTTGGATCGCAATGAGTATGATATCTTGATGATAAATCTTTTTCTGATATTTTTTGAGCACCCCCAATACATTCGGTTACATTTTGGCCAGTCATTTCTATATGTAAACCACCTGCGTAACTTCCTTCACTTTGGTGGCATGCAAATACATTCTTAACCTCATTTAGAACACTATTAAATGGTCTCGTCTTAAATCCTGTTGCAGCTTTAACCGTATTTCCATGACAAGGATCGCAAGACCAAATTACATTTAAACCCTCTTTTTTAATTGATCTAATTAATTTAGGTAAATGTTTTGAAACGTTATCTGCACCAAATCTTGAAATTAAAGTGATTTTACCTTTTTCATTTCTTGGGTTAATTTTATTACAAAGGTTTATTAAATCTTCTGGTTTTAATGTTGGTCCACATTTAATACCTATTGGATTTTTAATACCTCTGCAAAACTCAACATGGCCTCCATCAAGTTGTCTGGTTCTATCTCCAATCCAAACAAAGTGGGCCGAAGTATCATGATTTTCACCAGTCGTAGAATCTGTTCTAGTCATTGTTTCTTCAAAAGGTAACAATAATGCTTCATGAGAAGTCCAAAAATTAACTGTCTTTAATCTTCTGTTAAAATCTGAATTAATTCCACAAGCATCCATAAATGCTAAAGCATCTGCTATTCTATCCTCAAGTTCTTTAAATCTTTTTAATGTTGGACTATTTTTAATAAATCCTAAGTTCCAATTATGAACATTTTGAAGATCAGCAAAACCACCATGGCAAAAAGCTCTAATAAGGTTTAATGTTGCAGCTGATTGAGAGTATGCTTTAAATAATCTTTTTGGATCTGGAATTCTTGATTTTTCATTAAATTCCATTCCATTAATATTGTCTCCTAAATAACTTGGAAGTTCCACACCATCTTTAGTTTCAACTGGAGAACTTCTAGGTTTTGAAAATTGACCAGCTATTCTTCCAACTTTGACAACGGGTAAAGAGGCTGAGTAAGTTAATACTAAAGACATCTGTAACATTAGTTTGAATGTGTCTCTAATATTGTCTGGATTGAATTCTGCAAAACTTTCCGCACAGTCTCCTCCTTGAAGTAAAAATGCTTTTCCATCTACCACATCAGCAAGTTGATCTTTCAAATGTCTAGTTTCCCCGGCAAACACTAATGGTGGAAATGTTCCAATCTTATCCAACACCGTGTCCAATTCCTTTTTGTCAGGATATTCAGGTATGTGTTTTACAGGATACTTTCTCCAACTATTTTTTTTCCAATTTTTCATATTCAACTGGGGATTGTTTTAGCAGAGTTTGGACTTTATTCAACAGTTACTGATTTTGCCAAGTTTCTTGGCTTATCTATATCATAACCTTTTTTAAGGGCTGAATAATATGCAAGTTTCTGTAGTGGAATAGTTAAAAGAAATGGAAGCAAGTCATCATTCGTAGTCTCTACTTCAATTTTTTCCCAAATATTTTCAGATACAATTTCATCTTTACTTTTATTGGTAATCAATAGAACTTTAGCCCCTCTTGCTACTACTTCCTGCATATTTGAAATAGTTTTTTTATAATAGTTATCTCTTGGAGCTAAAACTACAACGGGCATACCCTCCTCAATTAAAGCTAATGGTCCATGCTTCATTTCACCTGCTGGATAACCTTCAGCATGAACATATGACAACTCTTTAAGTTTTAATGCACCTTCTAATGCAATTGGAAAAGAAAATCCTCTACCTAAAAACATTGATCCTTTAGCCTCATTAAATGTTGAAGCAATAGCTTGAATATCATTGTCTACCAACAAAGTTTCTTCAATTAGTTTTGGTAGATTTTTTAAATCTTTTATTTTTTCTTGATAATCTTTATTTTTAATTTCTTCTCTTAATGATGATAATTTCAATGACAAAATATACAAAACAAGTATTTGTCCTAAAAAAGCTTTAGTTGAAGCAACTCCAATTTCAGGGCCGCAATGAATTGGTAGCACAAAATTTGAGTCTCGAGCAATTGAACTTTCAATTACATTTACAACTGCACAAGTTTTCATATTATTTTTATTACATAAATCTAAAGCTGCATAAGTATCAGCAGTTTCACCTGATTGAGATACAAAGATATATAAAGTATCGTTTTTAAATCTATTTTTTCGGTATCTAAACTCTGATGCTATATCAATATTAACATCTAAAGTTGTTAATTCTTCAAACCAATATTTGGCCATTAAACAAGAATGGTAAGCAGTTCCACAACCAATCAACATAATTGATTTGATTTCATCCATTTTCCAAGGAAAATTATAAATATTAATATCTTTATTTACACTATCTACATATTCTTTAATCCCAGTTTTTAAAGTTTGAGGTTGTTCTTCAATTTCTTTAGCCATGAAATGTTTGTAGTCTCCTTTATCATATTTTTGCTGGTCAGAAGAAAGTTCTAAAACTTTTTTATTAATCTTTACCCCTTCTTCATTAAAAAAATTAACCTCATCTTTTTTAATAAAACAAAATTCACCATCTTCTAAATAAGTTATCTTATTGGTCATTGATTTTAGAGCATAAGAATCTGATCCAAGGTAATTTTCATTAGGGCCATATCCAACTGCCAAAGGAGAGCCACGTCTTGCACCTATTATTAAATCTGGCATATCTTTAAAAATAATTCCTAAGGCAAAACTTCCATGAAGTTGTTTTAAAGTTTTAGTAATAGCCTCTTGTAAATCGGATGTTTTAAGGTTTTCTGTAATAAGATGAACAATTACCTCTGTATCTGTTTGTGATTTAAATTTATGTCCTTTACCCAATAAATATTTTTTTAATAATGTTGAATTTTCAATTATTCCATTATGAACCACAGATACATTTTCTGATGAATGTGGATGCGCGTTAACACTATTTGGCACTCCATGAGTTGCCCATCTAACATGACCAATACCAATATTTCCTGAAAGATTTTTTAAATCAAAATTATTTTCTAAATTTTCTACTCTACCCTCAGATTTAACCTCATTAATATGACCATCAGACAAAGTTGCAATTCCAGCAGAGTCGTAACCCCTATACTCTAATTTTTTTAGAGAATTAATAATGCTGCTTGATACTGACTTATTGCTAGATATTCCAATTATGCCACACATAGATATTATTTTCTTTTATAATTTTTTATTTCTGTTTGTAATGATCTTGTTAATGCTAAAGATTTCTTTTTTACATTTTTTGTTATTACTGAACCAGCGCCAATAATGCTTTCTTGATCTATAGTAACTGGTGCTACTAAAGATGAATTTGATCCCACAAAAACCTTATCTTTTATTTTTGTCTTACTTTTTTTAACACCGTCATAATTGCAAGTAATTGTTCCTGCACCTATATTAACAGATTTACCAAGATTACTATCACCAATATAAGATAAATGATTTACCTTAGATTTTTTTCCAATAACACTTTTTTTTATTTCAACAAAGTTTCCAATTTTAGATCCTTCTTTTAAAATAGTGTCTGGTCTTATTCGTGCGTAAGGGCCAACTTCAACTTTATTTTCTATTTTACAAGACTCTAAATGTGAAAATGATTTTATTATGACATTATTTCCAATTTTCACATTTTTCCCAATAACAACATAAGGTTCAATAATTACATTCTTTCCAATTTTAGTATCATTTGAAAAAAAAATTGTTTCAGGTCCAAGCATTTTAACACCACTTGTCAAAAATTTATTTCGGAGCTTGTTTTGAATTTTTTGTAAATTTAATTCTTTCATTTTAAAATGCTTTATATTAAGTATGTGACTTAATTAATTCACATAATATTTCTTTAAAAAACTTTTGAAATGAAGCAAAAATTCACAATTTTATTTGATTTAGATGGCACCCTTGTGGATACAGCCCCAGATTTAATGTTAGCTCATAACCATGTAATGAGAAAATTTGGCTACCCCACTAAATCAACTGAAGATATTAGAAATTTAGTAGGCAAAGGTGCTGGTGCTTTAATAGGGAGATCTATATGGGGACAAGCAAAAAAAGAATTTAGTAAAGTTTTAGATGAAAAGATTAAAGATGAAATGGTTAAAGAGTTTGTAAATTTTTACGGTAAAAATATTGTTAACGAAAGTACACTCGTTAATGGTGTTAAAGAATTTTTAAAATGGTGTAAGGAACAAAATATTTCTATGGCTGTTTGTACTAATAAACAAGAGCATCTATCTAACGATCTTTTAAAAAAAATTGGAATTTATGATTTTTTTGAATATGTGGCTGGATCAGATACTTTTGATTATTGCAAACCTGACCCAAGACACTTAACAAATGTAGTTGAAATTCTAGATGGTGACATAAAAAAAACTATAATGATTGGTGACAGCGAAACCGATGCAAATGCGGCTAAGGCTGCAGAGATACCAGTAATTTTATTGGAAAATGGATATACTGAAAAAAATACAACTGAAATATATCATAATCATCTTATAAAAGACTTTATTGGCATAGAAAAAATAATAACAAAATATCTTTAATATTGATTAATTTTTTTTAACTATTAAAACAAAATCACTATTAAGGAGATATTTTGTTATTACATACAGTTAAAGTTTACCCATCTAAAATTAACCTTCCTAAAAAAAAACAACTTGCTTGGAAAATAGCTGAAATTGCAAGCGATGATGTAACTTTAAATAAAGATGCAATAGAAATGGTGATCAATAGAATTATCGATAATGCATCTGTTGCAATAGCATCTCTCAATAGAAGACCCGTTGTTTCTTCAAGAGAAATGGCTTTAAAACATTCTAGAAAAAATGGTTCAACTTTATTTGGTGTAAACTCAAAACTTAAATTTGATTGCGAATGGGCAGCATGGTCAAATGGAACTGCTGTTAGAGAACTTGATTTTCATGATACTTTTTTAGCAGCCGACTACAGTCACCCCGGAGACAATATTCCTCCTCTTTTGGCAGTTGCTCAACAAAATAAAATTAATGGTTTAGATTTATTACGGGGAATTATTACTGCCTATGAAGTTCAAGTAAATCTAGTTAAAGGAATTTGCTTACATAAACATAAAGTAGATCATATAGCTCATTTAGGACCAAGTGTTGCTGCAGGTTTAGGCTCAATGCTTAAACTTAATACTGAAACAATTTATCAAGCAGTTCAACAAGCTCTACATACAACTGTATCAACAAGACAATCCAGAAAAGGTGAAATTTCAAGTTGGAAAGCTTATGCACCTGCTCATGCAGGTAAACTAGCAATTGAAGCTGTAGATAGAGTTATGCGTGGTGAAGGAGCACCTAGCCCAATTTATGAAGGAGAAGATAGTGTTATAGCTAGAATATTAGATGGAAAAAAAGCTAACTATAAAGTGCCACTTCCTAAAAAAGGAGAAGTTAAAAGAGCTATCCTTGAGACTTATACAAAAGAATATTCTGCAGAGTATCAATCGCAAGCATTAATTGATGTAGCTAAAAAACTTAAAACTAAAATAACTAATCTAAACCAAATTAAAAAAATTGATATATTTACAAGTCACCACACTCATTATGTAATTGGAACTGGAGCTAATGATCCTCAAAAAATGGATCCAAATGCAAGCAGAGAAACACTTGATCACTCTATAATGTATATTTTTGCTGTGGCATTAGAAGATGGAGACTGGCACCATGTGAGATCTTATACGAAAGCTAGAGCAAATAAAAAAAGTACTATTAAAATTTGGAAATCAATTACAACTTATGAAGACAAAAAATGGACTAGAAAATATCATGATCCAAATCCAATGAAAAAATCTTTTGGAGCTAAGGTAGTAGTCACTTTAAATAATGGTAAAAAAATTACTGAACAACTTGATAGAGCTGATGCTCACCCTTATGGTGCGAGACCGTTTAAAAGACAAAACTATATTAATAAATTTTTAACTTTAACGGATGGTATCCTTGATAAAAAAGAGAGTAATCGTTTTTTGAAAACAGTTCAAAACTTAAAAAAACTAAAATCGGGTCAATTAGATAAATTAAATATAGAAGTTAAAAAAAGTGATTTAAAAAGAAATTTAAAAAAAGGAATATTTTAGTGCACTTTGTCGATAAAGAACCAAGTCAAAAAAGAATAGATTTTGTCGAGAAATTAAAATCAAATAAAATATTAAGAGTTCCAGGGGCCTACAATCCATTAACTGCAAAACTAATTGAGGAAATTGGGTATGATGCAGTTTATATTTCTGGTGGTGTTATGGCTAATGACCTTGGTTTTCCAGACATTGGCTTAACAACTTTACAAGATGTTAGTACTAGATCTTATTTAATTTCAAGAGTTACTAATTTACCTACAATCGTAGACATAGATACAGGTTTTAAATCTTGCAAAGAAACTATTGAAACTTTTGAAGAATTTGGAATTACAGCTGTTCATTTAGAAGACCAAATTGAAAGAAAGAGATGTGGTCATCTAGATAATAAAGAATTGATCTCCACGGAAGCTATGGTTGATAAGATTAAAGAATGTGTTGCTGCAAAAAAAGATAGTAATTTTAAAATAATTGCAAGATCAGATGCTAAGGGCGTTGAGGGAATTGATAAAATGATTGATAGATGTAAAGCATATATCGATGCTGGAGCAGAAATTATTTTTCCTGAAGCATTGCAAGATGAAAAAGATTTTGAAAAAGTTAGAAAGGAGCTTTCTTGCTTTTTACTGGCCAACATGACTGAATTTGGTAAATCAAAACTTTTCAACTATAAAGAACTAGAGAATTTTGGATATAATATAGTGATTTATCCAGTCACTACACAAAGATTAGCAATGAAAAATGTGGAAGATGGATTAAGAGACATTTATGCGAATGGACATCAGAATAATATTATTGATAAAATGCAAACTAGAAAAAGACTTTATGAGTTAGTTGAGTACGAAAAATACAACTCGCTTGATGAAAAAATTTATAACTTTAGTACGGAAGGACATGAGTAATGAGTGATGAAATAAAAAAAGGTTTATTGGGAATAGTGGTTGATGAAACAGAAGTTTCAAAAGTAATGCCTGAAATAAACTCTCTAACTTACAGAGGTTATGCTGCTCAAGATTTATGTGAATATTGTAGATTTGAAGAAGTTGCTTATTTGATTTTAAACAAAGATCTTCCAAACTCAATTCAATTAAAACAATTTGAAAAAGAAGAAAAAAATAACAGAGAATTATCAAAAAATTTGTATGAAATAATTAAACATATGCCCAAGAAATCACATCCAATGGATGTCGCAAGAACAGCTGTGAGTGTAATGGGTTTAGAGGATAATGAAACATCAGACTCATCACCTGAGGCTAATATGAGAAAAGCTCTAAGAATTTTTGCTAAAACTCCTACAGCTTTGGCTGCTTTTTACAGAATTAGAAATGGTAAAAAAATTATTAAACCTAAAAAAGAATTAACTTTTGCTGAAAACTTTTTCTACATGTGTTTTGGTAAAGTTCCACAAAAAGAAATTGTTAAAGCATTTGATGTATCTCTAATACTATATGCAGAGCATAGTTTTAATGTTTCAACTTTTACTGCAAGAACTATTACTAGTAGTTTGTCAGATATTCATGGAGCAATAACTGGCGCTATAGCCAGTTTAAAAGGTCCACTTCATGGTGGTGCTAACGAAGAAGTAATGCACATGATGAGAAAAATTAAGAAACCTGAAAATGCATTAAAATGGATCAATAATGCCCTTAAAAATAAGGAAGTGGTAATGGGTTTTGGTCACAGAGTTTATAAATCTGGGGACTCTAGAGTTCCAACTATGAGAGAATATTTTGGAAAAGTTGCCAAAATCAAAAAAGACAAAACTTTCGAAAAAATCTATGACATTGTTGAAAAAGTGATGATCAAGAAAAAAAATATTCACCCAAATGTGGACTATCCTACTGGTCCCACATATCATTTAATGGGTTTTGATACTGATTTCTTTACTCCGATATTTGTAATTTCTAGAATTACCGGTTGGTCAGCGCACATAATGGAGCAACACGCTGCGAATAAACTTATTCGACCACTTGCTAGCTACAAAGGCAGCAAGCACCGAAAAGTGATGCAGTTAAATCAAAGATAGTTTTTAAGATTAACTAAAAGCCTCTACCCAAGTACCTTGCGTTGATGCTTTAGAGTATTCTGTTGCACGACCTTCAAAGAAGTTCATGTGCTCAACAGCATTCAACATTGTATCTAACCAAGTTAAAGGGTTTTTTTGTACATCATAAATTGGCTCTAGACCTAATTGAGTAAGTCTTCTATTAGCTATAAATCTAATGTAATCTTTAACTTCTTGAGCAGTTAAACCTTCCATTGGACCCATTTCAAAAGCAAGATCAATAAAAGCATCTTCATGTTCAATAATAGTTCTGCAAGCTTCATAAAGTTCTTTTTTTAGTTTTGGAGTCCATATTTCAGGGTTTTCATTTATGAATTCTTTGAAAACTCTAATCATAGAATTACAATGAAGAGTTTCGTCTCTAACAGACCAAGTAACAATCTGACCCATTCCCTTCATCTTATTGTGCCTTGGAAAATTTAAAAGAATTGCAAAACTTGCAAACAATTGAAGGCCTTCTGTAAATGCACTAAACACCGCAACTGTTTTTGCAATATCCTCTTTAGAATTTACATTGAAACCTTGCATGTAGTCATATTTATCTTTCATCTCTTTGTATTTCATGAAAGCAGAATATTCTGACTCAGGCATTCCTATAGTGTCTAACAAATGAGAGTAAGCCGCTACATGGACTGTCTCCATTGAAGCAAAAGCTGTCATCATCATTAAAACTTCTGTTGGCTTAAATACAGTTGTGTAATGTCTTAGATAACAATTGCTAACCTCAACATCAGCTTGAGTAAAAAATCTAAATATTTGAGTTAATAAATTTTTTTCAGATTGAGTTAAGTTTTTTTGCCAATCTCTAACATCATCACCTAGTGGTACCTCTTCCGGTAACCAATGAATTCTTTGTTGTGTTAACCACGCATCATAGCACCATGGATATCTAAAAGGTTTGTAAACTGGATTTTCAACTAATAAACCCATTTTTTTGGGTTGGATTATTTCATTGTTTGGTGTCTTAATTTTTTCTGCTACTGACATGATAGGCACTCCTCGTATTCTGGTTCTTCAGATTTAGTTTGTTTGTTTTTATAAACGTTGTTTAAAACATCTGTTGATTTTGCATCATTGATATTTTCAGCTCTTTGAATTGATTTTGATCTACAGTAATAAAGACTCTTCAAGCCTTTCTTCCAAGCATCAAAATGAATTTTGTGTAACTCTTTTTTATGAACATCAGCTGGTAAAAATAAATTTACTGACTGAGCTTGTGATATAAATGGAGTTCTGTCTCCACTTAACTCAATAATCCACTGCTGATTAAGTTCAAAGGCAGTTTTAAAAACATCTTTTTCTAAATCAGTTAAAAAATCTAAATGAGATACAGAGCCTTGATTTGTTGTGATTGTAGACCAAGTTTCATCATCATTTTTACCATGACCCTCTAAAATTTCCTCTAAATATCTATTTCTAACGTTAAAAGAACCTGACAATGTTTTATGAGTATAACTATTAGCTGCAATTGGCTCTACTCCAGGTGATGCTCCACCACATATAATTGATATTGATGCAGTTGGCGCAATAGCTGTTTTGTTAGAAAATCTTTCTTGATATCCATATTCTGCAGCATCTGGGCAAGCCCCTCTTTCTTCAGCTAAATCTTTTGAAGCTTTATTAACTTGTTCATCAATTTGTTTAAATATTTTTTTATTCCAAGACTTTGCCATTACTGACTCAAGTGGAATTCTATTTTTTTGTAAAAAAGAATGAAAGCCCATTACACCTAATCCAACACTTCTTTCTCTTTCTGCGGAATATTTTGCATCTTTAAATTGGTCGGGAGCTTTTTTTATAAAATCAGTTAGAACATTATCTAAAAATCTCATCACATCACTAATCATGTCTGGATCATCTTTCCATTCATCATATTTTTCTAAGTTAAGTGAAGATAGACAACATACAGCTGTTCTATCTCTTCCATCTTTATCAATCCCTGTAGGTAAAGTTATTTCACTACATAGATTTGATGTCTTAACAGTTAAGTTTGCAAGTTTATGATGCTGTGGAATTAATCTGTTAACTGTATCAATATAAATAATATAAGGTTCGCCTGTTTCAATTCTTGCAGTTAATAATCTTATCCATAAATTTCTTGCAGAAATTGTTTGCTGAACAGTACCATCAGCAGGACTTTTCAGTCCCCACTGCTCATCGTTTTCTACAGCTCTCATAAATGCATCTGAAAGTAAAACACCGTGGTGTAAATTTAAAGCTTTTCTATTTGGATCACCACCCGTGGGTCTTCTCATTTCAATAAATTCTTCAATCTCAGGATGATCAACTGGTAAATAACAAGCAGCAGATCCTCTTCTTAAAGAGCCTTGGCTAATTGCCATCGTTAAAGAATCCATAACTTTAATAAAAGGAATTATTCCAGATGTTTTTCCAACTTTACCAATTTTTTCTCCAATAGATCTAAGGTTACCCCAGTAACTTCCAATACCACCACCTTTTGCAGCTAGCCAAACATTTTCACTCCAAAGATCAAGAATTCCTCCTAAGCTATCTGATGCTTCATTTAAAAAACATGAAATAGGCAAACCTCTTTTAGTTCCACCATTTGATAGAACGGGTGTTGCTGGCATGAACCAAAGATTGCTTATGTAATTATAAATTCTTTGCGCATGTAAATTGTCATCTGCGTATGAACTTGCAACACGTGCAAATAAATCTTGAAAAGATTCGTTATGACCTAGGTATCTATCTTTTAATGTTGCTTTACCAAAGTCCGTTAGGTTTACATCTTTGGATCTGTCGATCTTAATTATAATTCCCTTATCGTTTTGAAAAAGTTCAGTTTCAGTACTTAAAGAAAAAAGATCAGGTCTATTTCCTTTTGAAACTTCTTTAACTTCTGGGCTATATTCGGAGACAGCTTTCTTAAGGGCCTGTGATAGAATTTTATTCATATTTAGTACTATAATTTGTTATTGTGACGAAAACAACTATATGTTGTATGCGTTTGTTGTTAATATACTATATAAACAACTATTCAATAGAACATTTATAGAACGCGACAAAATATATTTCAATAAAAAAAATTAAAAAAGGTTAAGTAATTAACAGATGAATCAAAATATAAAAATAGACCCCTATGGTTTTAGAGAATATGACGCTCGCTGGTTGTATGAAAAGGACATAAGCAAGGAAGGAATCACGAATCTTGGTAAAGGTCTAGGAACTCAAATAAAAAAACATACTCAAAAAGAGAATCCAAGGGTAATCGTTGGTCACGATTATAGATCTTACAGTGAGGAAATAAAAAGTGCTCTTAAAAAAGGTTTGATCTCAACAGGCTGTCATATTGAAGATGTGGGTCTTTCTTTATCTCCAATGGTTTATTTCGCACAATTTAATTTAGATGCTGATGCTGTTGCTATGGTTACTGCAAGTCATAATGAGAATGGTTGGACTGGCGTTAAAATGGGAATTAAAAAAGGCTTAACTCATGCTCCTGAAGAAATGAAAGAATTAAAAGAGATTACATTAAATGAAAACTTCTCAAACGGTGAAGGTAATGAAAAAAAAATTGAAAATTTTCAACAAGTTTATAAAGATGATTTAATAAGCGGTAATAAGATTAATAAAAAATTAAAAGCAGTTGTTGCATGTGGGAATGGTACTGCCGGGGTATTTGCACCTGACATTTTAAGAGGTATTGGCTGTGAAGTTATTGAACTTGATTGCAATCTAGATTGGACTTTTCCTAAGTATAACCCAAATCCAGAAGATTTAGAAATGCTTCACGCAATTGCGAAAGCTGTTAAAGATAATAATGCAGATATAGGGTTTGGTTTTGATGGTGATGGCGATAGAGTTGGTGTTATTGATAATCAAGGAAATGAAATATTTTCAGATAAAATTGGTTTATTAATTGCAAGAAACCTATCAACAAAACATAAAAATTCTAAGTTTGTAGTAGATGTTAAATCTACAGGATTATACTCAAAAGATAATGTTCTATTAGAAAATAATTGTGAAACTATTTATTGGAAAACAGGACATTCTCACATCAAAAGAAAAGTAAATAATGAAAAAGCTTTAGCCGGGTTTGAAAAAAGTGGTCATTTCTTTTTTAACCAACCTTTAGGTTACGGATATGATGATGGTATTAATTCAGCTATTCACGTGTGTCATTTATTAGATAATCAAAATAAAATGATGAGTGAAATTATTAATGAATTACCAAATACATATCAAACACCTACGATGGCACCTTTTTGTAAGGATGAAGAAAAATATCAAGTAGTTGAAGAATTAGTTAAACAAGTTGAAGAAATAAAAAAAAATAAAATTAAAATTGATGATCAGATAATTACTGAAGTTTTAACAGTAAATGGTGTAAGATTTTCTTTTGAAGATGGTTCTTGGGGATTAATAAGAGCGTCTTCAAATAAACCCTCATTAGTGATTGTAACTGAAAGTCCAACGTCAGATATAAGAAAGAAGAAAATCTTTTATTTTATTGATGATTTACTTCAAAAAACTGGAAAAGTTGGAGAATATGATCAAAAAATTTAGCCTAATTATTATACTATTCTTGCTAGTACCATTAAAAAGTTATGGTTTAAGTGAGCAAAATAAACAGCAAATGTATATTGGCTGCTATCAGAATTCAAAACAGTATTTAGGAGCAGACAAAGCTAAAACTTATTGCCAGTGCACTGTTGATAAATTAAGCGAAAAGTTTTCTGATGAGGAGCTGGATAGAGTATTCAATCAAAAACCAGAGGATATTATTAAAGATACTGAATTTGCGTCTAAATTTTGTGAAAATAAAATTCTTCAATAAAGTTATACAATAAATCAAAGATTCAATCAAAACGTGCTTAGTTATTTACCAAGAATCAGATAATTATTTAGATGAGGTGATGGAGGGAGACTGAAGTCACCTCTTTTTATTTAAAAGCTTTATTAACCTTTTGCATCATAATAGATAAAGTTTCTTTGGTATACTTTTTACCTTTTACAACCCACACAGATAGTGGCCATGAACTATCTTTTTTACTTCTTGCTATAACGTGAATATGTAACTGAGGAACCATATTACCAATTTTTTCTATATTCAGCTTTGAGGTTTTAAATAATTTTTTCATAATTTTACTTACGTGAATAATTTCTTTCATAAGTAAAATTTGATCTTTAGAATTTAGATCACTCATATCAGTAATCTTATTTTTTTTGGGAATTAGAATAACCCATGGAAATTTAGAATTATCATAAAGCCTAATACTACAGAGTTTAAGTTCCGTTATATAATGTGAAGACTTTAAAAATTTCTTATCGATTTCAAAAGGCATATCTATAATTTTATGTACTCGTAGAAAAACTTAGCTGCAACTATTAATAAAAAAATACCAAGTAATTTACTAATTTTATTTTTATCTATTTTATGAGCTGTTCTTGCTCCTAGTCTTGCCATAAAAGTTGTAATAGGAATAAAGATTAAAAAAGCTGGAATATTTAAAAATCCAATACTAAAAGGTAAATTTGTTTTTAAATAACTTCCTGAAATAAAAAAACCTGTAGCACCAAACAATGCAATTAAAAAACCAATTGCTGCTGCACTACCAATTGCTTTATTAATTGAATAACCAAAAAACTTAAGAATTGGTACATTCATGACAGCACCACCAATACCCGTTATAGCAGAAATAAATCCAACAATCGTACCAAGTATAATTTTTAAATATAGCTTCATTTCAGATATTATATTTTTATCTTTCTCTTTGATTAAAAGTAAATAAATACCCAAAAACGATATTACGATTGAAAAGAAAAGCACTAGAGATTTTGTTTTAAAAGTTGCTGCAAATATAGTTCCAATAATCACTCCTATAATGACAAAAATACCATAGTTTTTAACTACATTAAAATCTACCGCATTAAATTTATGATGGGTTAAAACTGAAACTATTGATGTTGGAATTATTATTGCAAAAGAAGTTCCAACTGCTAAGTGCATAATATATTGCTGATTAATTCCAAGTTGACCAAATATATAATAAAGAAAAGGAACTGTAATTAACCCACCACCAATACCAAATAAACCAGCAACAAATCCAACAGGAACAGCTGTTAATACCATTAATAAAATAAAATAACTATATTCGTTTGCTAAAATAGAATTAAGCAGATTGCCCTACGCTTGTATCAACAGTGTTATATTTAATTTTATCCATGATGTGATCAATTTTCTTAACATCTGCGTCTCTCACACACATATTTTCACTTAAATATCTCTTCCAATAACTGGCACCCGTTTGCCCATGAAACAAACCAATAGTATGTCTCATTATTTGATTTAATCTTGTGCCCTTTTTTAATTCATCCTTTACATATGGAATTAATTGTTCAATGACATCTTGTCTACTTAAAACCTCTTCAGTTCCAAAAATTTCTTTTTCAATGTCTGCTAACATATAAGGCGTGTGATACGCTGCTCTTCCAATCATCACACCATCTGTTTTTTGAAGAAGGGGTGTTATTTGATCGACAGATGTTATTCCGCCATTTATTATTATCTCTTCATTTGGAAAATCTTCCTTCAATTTATAAACGTATTCATATTTTAAAGGAGGTATGTTTAGATTTTGTTTAGGAGTAAATTTTCCTAACATTGCTTTTCTTGCATGAATGATAAATGTTTTAACTCCAGTTGATTTCAAAGTTGTAATAAAATTATGAAGATTTTCATAATCTTCAACATTGTCATATCCAATTCTAGTTTTTATAGTTACTGGTAAATTTGTTGAATCCTGCATCTTGCTTAAACAATCTGCAACTAAATTAGGTTCTTTCATCAAACAAGCACCAAATTTACTTTTTTCAACTTTTCTACTTGGGCAACCTAAATTTAAATTAATTTCATCATAACCAAAGTCTTCACCTAATTTTGAAGCTTCTGCTAAAAGTTTAGGGGAAGATCCTCCTAATTGAAGAGCTACTGGTTTTTCATTAATATTAAATCCAAGTAATCTTTTTTTATCCCCTCTGTTGATTGCTTCATCAACAACCATCTCTGTATAAAGAAGAGTATTTTTTGAGATCAATCTTAAAAAGTAACGCTCATGACGATCTGTGCAATCCATCATAGGAGCAACTGATACTTTCCTATTCATGATTTAACTTTATATGATTTTACTATGAGTTTGAAGCGTCTGAATCTTCTGTAATTGCTTCTGCTTCTTGATTTTCTTGTTCTGAAACTTCATCAAGTGACACTTCACCTTGATCATTCATTGTTTCTTCACTATCTGATACATCTACATCTGGTTTAGCTGTTTCTGATAATTCAGCTAGATCCTCTTGTGAAACTTGAATTTTTTCTGGAGTTTTTCTAGCTCTTTTAGATGGTAAAATCGGTGTCCCACTTTTTGAAATTTCACCTTTGTACATGTTTTCAAAATCATCACCCACTTCTTCATCATCCTCAGAACCATCATCAACCTGCTCAACATGTTTTCTAAGTTTGTAAACTGCGCTATCAGTCAAATCTGAAACTTTAATTTTTTCTTCTGCAATTTCTCTTAATGAAATAACTGTATTTTTGTCGTTATCTCTATCTAAAGTTGGTTCAATGCCTGAATTTAATTGAGTAGCTCTTTCTTTAGCAACTAGTACTAATTCATATGGGCTATCTACTTTATCTATACAATCTTCTACTGTAACTCTTGCCATGGGCGATTATTTATACCCCAGACTTTAAAAATGCAAGGGTTTTCTATACTATTACTGGATTGAGCTTTTTTCGAACAAAGAAAAGAAGAATTAAAGAAACGAATATATAAGTGCCTGATACAACAGCAATATCACCTACAGTAAAACCTAAATCTATCAAATATCCAAATAAAGCAGTTCCAAAGGCTGTAGCAAATACCATCAATGCAGTGGTTAGAGCTTTAATAGAACCTAGATATTTAACTCCATATAGCTCAGCCCAAGTTGAAGATCCTAAAATATTAGCAAAACCATTAGATATCCCCACCAAACCTAAAAATACAAAAGCTGTAACGGGTGTATCAAAATAGAAAAGTACAATTACCGATAATAAAAGTGGGATATTCATATAAATTAATAATTTTCTGCTTGTAAATTTATCAATTAAAAAACCTGATAAAAATAAAGTGAGTACAGATAAAATTGAATAAGACATAAATGATTGAGCAATTACATAAGGCCCCCATCCTTTTGAAGTTTGAATAAAAGATTGAAAAACAGCAAAGCCAGTAAATATCCAAGGCATTGCTAACATGTTAGAGCTAATGATATAAAATCTATAATCTTTTATTACCTCCCTTCTTTTCCATTGTTTAATCTCAACATTTTTTTTATCTTCATCACTTGATTCTCTAGAATCTAGATTTAAATTTTTAATTAATAAAAAGGATGCAATTGGCAAAACTATTAAAACCGTAATAGAAAAAATAAGCCAAAGATTTTGCCAATCTATGATTGTTAATAAATATACCATTAGAACAGGCATAATAAATTCTGCAGATGAAAGACCGAACCAACTTATACTTAAAGCTCTACCTCTAGTTCTAGTAAAGTATCTTGAGATAGTAGTTGATGCTGTGTGAGACATCATTCCTTGTCCTGAAAATCTCATTAAAAAAATTGCAACAAATAATAAAAAAACTGATGTTATTCTTGAAAAGAAAAAACAAGCAAATGATAAAAGAATAATTACAAAAAAAGCAAATTTAAAAATATTTACATCATCTATCTTTTTTCCAACCCAAATTAACAAAACACTACTACACAAGGTTGCTGATGCATAAATTGAGCCAAATTGTCCGTGGGTAATAGATAACGCTTCTCTAATACTAGAATTAAATAGACCTAAAAAATAACTCTGTCCAAAGCTAGAAA
>OAPQ01000012.1_pt1 | contig 24225 bp, 23 predicted proteins | sample 1498871 | NCBI WGS metagenome assembly OAPQ01 (sample SAMEA3275646, study PRJEB22092) | marine metagenome | biome: ENVO: 01000023; feature: ENVO: 00002042; material: ENVO: 00002149 | collected 2014-06-21T11:10:00+00 | depth 0 m
GAAAATTCTCAAAATTAATTTATTATTAATATTATCATTTCTTGTTTCGGCTTGTTCTTCGATCCCATCTAATACATCAAATAGTTGTTCGATATTTAATGAAAGATATTTATGGTTTAAACATGTAAATAAATCAGAAAAAAAATGGGGAACTCCTATTTATTTACAACTTGCTTTTATAAAAATGGAGTCAGATTTTGATTGGCTAGCAAAACCTCCAAGACAAAAACTTTTTAAAGTTATTCCTTACAAAAGACCATCAACTTCGTTTGGATATTCTCAAGCTGTGAATGGCACTTGGGAACAATATAAAAAGGAGACAGGAAATAAACTTGCAATTAGAAGTAGGTTTAAAGATAGTGTTGATTTCATTGGGTGGTACACTAATAAATCGAGCACGATTTTAAAAATACCAAAAAATGATGTTTTTAAACAATACCTTGCTTATCATGAAGGTTGGGGAGGTTTTAAGAATTACAAAGATAATAAAAAAGTGATAAATTTAGCAAAAAGAGTTGAGAAGCAGTCTAATGTTTATAAAAATCAATTAATAGAATGCAGTAGTTCACTTAGTAAAAATAAATATATTATTTTTTAGATAATTCTTTTTTTAGCTCTAAATCAACTGAGTCTATTCTTTTGGTATTTTTAGCAAGTGTTAAATACATTGTTGGCGTTACATAAAGAGTAAAGAAAGTAGAAATTATCATCCCTCCAAGAATAGTTGCTCCCACAGCTAGTCTAGAGGCTTCGCCGGCCCCTGGCCCAATATTTCCAATTACCAAAGGGATCATTGCTATCATGGTGCTTATAGATGTCATCATAATAGGTCGAAATCTTAATTCACAAGCTTCTTTAACTGATTCTTGTATCTTTTTTCCAGTTGTTCTTATTTGATTTGCATAATCAACAATCAAGATACTATTTTTAGTTGATATACCAATCAAAATCACGAGAGCGATTTGAGAAAAAATATTTATTGAGCTGTTTAAGAATAGAATAAAAACTAGACCACCAAAAACAGCCAATGGTACAGTTAACATAATTATAAATGGATGAACAAACGAATTGAATGTAGCAGCCATTACCAAATAAGCAGTAAGTAAGCCAAGAGCAAAAATTATATAAAGCTCATTAGTAGTTTCTTTAACCTCCTCAGACTCACCTTTCCAAGTAATTTGATTTGTAGGTGCTACTTCTGCCATTATATTTTCTAAATATTCAATTGCTTCAAATAAAGAATAATTTTCATTTATATTTGCAGAAATTGTTACTGCTCTTTGTCTATTGTATCTTGCTAGAACTTTTGCTGAGCCTTCCTCCCTTAGGTCAACCAAATTTGATAATGAAATTAATTCTCCAGTTGTTCCAGATCTTACAAAAAGTTTACTTAAACTATCTTTATCTTTTCTATCAAATAAATATTGTTGAAGAATAATTGGATATTCTTTGCCCAATTTATTAAATGTGGTAACTCTTTTACCTCCATATAATGTTTCCAATGTTTGGCCAATCGATCTAGTTGATATTCCTAAATCTTTAGCTTTATTTTTATTGATAACTAATTTTACCTCTGGTTTATTTCTATTAAAGTCAGACTCAATTCTTGATAATCCTCTATTTCTTCGAAGTTTACTAATTACATCATTTTGAATATCCTCCAATTCTTCATAGGTACTTCCAAGAATAACCATTTGAATTGGTTTATTATAATTAGATACTCTTATAGCTTGAGGTGAAATTGGAAATGCTAATGTTTGAGGTACAGTTACTATTTTACCAATAGCTTGTCTCATTATTGTTAACGCACCCTTATCTCGTTTTTTCCAATCTTCAAGTAAAGCAATAATAATAAAACTATTAAATGAATTTGCAGAGCTTCCAAATCCTGGAACTCTCATTATGAATTTATCATAAGGGCTATTCTCTGCTTGAAGTAATGGAAGCAATCTTTTTTCTACTACTTGTGCTTTTTCTTGTGTGTAATCAAAAGAACTTCCTTCATCTGTAAATCCAATAACCAAATAAACACCTCTATCCTCTTTTGGAAGAAGTTCTTTAGTTGTATACATGAACAAAGCAACAGATCCTGCAATGATTAAAATAATAAAAGTTATTATCGTTTTCTTTTTATTTAACCAATAATTTAATGTTTCTTTATAAAAATTAGAAAAACCAAGGAAAAAAATATTAAATTTTTTAACAAAAAAACCAGAACTTATTTTTTTATCTAAAAATTTACTACCTAGCATTGGCGAAAGTGTTAATGCAACAAATGAAGAAACAACAATAGAAAATGATAGAGCAATAGCAGTTTCTCTAAATAAAGTCCCAGATATTCCTTTAATAAAAATCAATGGAATGAAAACAGCAAGTAAAATTAAAGTTGTTGCAATAATTGCAAAGGTAATTTGTTTTGATCCTTTGTAAGCTGCAACTAATGGACTTTCACCATTTTCTATTCTTCTATATATTGCATCTGTCATAATAACAGAGTCATCAGTAATAATTCCAATCGCAAGTATAAAACTAAGAAGTACAAAAATATTTATTGATAAATCAAATAGATAAATACCTAAAAATGATGCGATTAAGCTTACTGGCAGGGCTACAGCAGGAACAATCACTGCTTTTATATTTCCTAAAAATAGATAAATTATTATTACAACTAAAATAAATGCAATTGCTAAAGTTTTGTAAACTTCATCAATAGCAGCCTTAACATATGTGGCTCTATTGAATGAAACTTCTAATTTTAGACTGTCGGGTAAAGTTTTTCTAACTTCTTTAATTTTTTTCTGAATTTCATTTGACAGCTCAACAGTTGAGGCACCACTTTTTGCATAAATTCCTATACCAACTGTTTTTTGATTTAAATTATTTTTGCTTTGAGATTTAAACAATGTTTTTTCAGAAACAGGACCTAATTCTACGTTTGCAACATCTGATAATCTTACAATTTGATCCTTAGTGTTTTTTATGGGTAAAAATTTTAATTCATCAATATTTGTGTAAGACTTATCTAAGTTAATTGTCAAATCTATATTATCTGCTTCTAAAGTTCCCGCAGGTAAGCTTATATTTTCATTTCTGAGTGCATTTTCAACTTCTTGAATAGTCATGTCATTTGCGGCTAATTTGATGGGATCAATCCAAATTCTAACGCTAAGCTCTCTAAGTCCTCCAAGTAGAATTCTTCCAACTCCTTTTACACTTGAAAAGGCATCCACTAAATATCTATCTGCATAATCTCCAAGTTCTAAATCGGACCAGGTTAAAGAAGAAACTGAAAGCCACATTGTTGTTGTGAAACCAGCTGCCTGCTTTAATATCTGTGGGGCGTCTGCTTCTGAGGGGAGAGCATCAACTATTCTTGCTACTCTTTCCCTTATATCATTTGCAGCATCATCAAGTTCAATATCTGTATCAAACTCAATATTAATGCTACTTCTTCCATTTTCAGACTTAGAGTCAATATTCTTTATTCCTTCTGCACCTCCTATAACATCTTCTATTACTTGAGTTATTTCTTGATCAATAATTGGAGCTGATGCAGATTTATAATTAACTTTTACTTGGACTACAGGTGGTTGCAAACCATCAGGTAATTCCCTAACTGGTAGCTCAGAATAAACAAATAAACCAAATACGATAAGTATTAAAGATAGAACCCAAGCTACAACTGGTCTTCTAATACTTAGTTCAGTTATATACATTTAATTATTTATTTTTATTCTCTTCTTTTTTTGAATCAGTTTTCTTAAAGATATTTAATTTTTTAATCCAATCAAACTTGCTTTTTTTCTGTTCTGTTTTCGCTGGTTTATCTTTTTTTTTCCAATTTGATGACTTTGGCTTTGAACCATATTTAATTGGTTTAATTTTACCATTAGGTCTTGTTTTCTTTAGACCTTCAGCAACTACTGTATCACCATTTTTAAGGCCAGATTTGACTTCTACAATACCTTGTTTTCTTAAACCAATTTCTATCTCAGTTTTTCTTACAGTGTTTTCTTTGTCAACTTTGTACACATATACATTGTCGCCCTCCATAAGAAGACTAGTATCTAAAATACTCAATGAATTTCTTCCATTGTAATTAATGGAGACTTCTAACAATGAGCCAGATAAAAGTTCATTGTTGGGATTATTAAGTTTAATTCTTACTGGTAGCGATCTTTTATTAGTGTTAATTCTGCTTGCAGTTGACTCTACAATTCCTGAATATTTTTTAAGATTATTTCCAGAAAATTTTATATCAACATTTTGATCTTTTTTTACATAGGGTGCAAAGGTTTCAGGTATGTCAACATCAACAAATAAAACAGAGGTGTCTTCTAAGTTTAATATAATAGAACTCTTCGATACATCAATATCATTCGAAAAATCTCGCTTACCAATAATGCCATCAAAAGGAGTTATGATGTTTCTATTCTTAAGTTTAGCAATTATATCTCCAGCTTTAACTTTTGTGTTATATTCAATAGGTTCTAAAATTTCATATTTTTCAATATTGTAAGACTTGATCTGAGTAGGTACAGCGGTACCAAATGTTTCAATTGTGTTTTGAAATAATTTCTGCTCAACAACTTTTACAATTATTCCTGGTGGAGGTCTTTTGCTAAATTTTTTCTTGAAATAATTTCCAACCATTGTTCTTGCAACAATCACAGCTGTAATTATGAAAAAAAATATTATTACTATTGAAATTATTTTCGTTGATCTTTTCATGTTTTTAAATTCTTCCGTACTCTGACCACGAGCCATCGTAGATTGTTGGCATATATTTATCATTAATTAATGAATAAGCCATAGCCAATACGCTCGCGGTTACTCCAGAACCACATGAAAATATTAGGTTTTTATCAGGGTCAAAGTTGAATGACTTAAATTTTTCTAAAATTTTATCTTTGTCAACAAACGTATGATCATCATTTATTAATTCTCCAAAAGGTAAGCAAAAAGAATTTTTTATTGAACCACTTCTTACGCCTTTTCTCGGTTCTACTACCTTACCTTCAAATCTTTCTCTGCTTCTTGCATCAATAACATTGAAATCATTTTTATTAATATTTTCATCTATCTCTTTTTTATTTTTTACAAGCTCTTTATTTTCCTCACATAAATAGATTGAATTTTTAGTAATTACCTCTTTATTATTTGTGATTTTATTTTCCATTTTCCATTTTTTTAATCCTCCATCAAGAACATGAACAAGTTTTGGATCATGACCAAAGTAAATTAAATTATACCAACACCTACATGAACTTATTACGTCAGAATTATCATAAACTACAATTTCATCTTTATTTTTAATACCCATATCTCCCATAATTTTTTTCCAAGAGTTTACATCGGTTAGCATGTGAGGTAGGTCTGTATCTATTTTTGAATTTTTATCTAAATCAAAAAAAATTGCATTTGGTATATGGTCTTTATTGTATTCTTCAAGACCATTTCTTTTTGCTTGTGGCATATGCCAAGAGCAATCAATAATTTTAACATCATTAATATTTTCTTTTAACCAATTTGTATCAACTAATGACATATTATTTCTTTTCTAAATATTTTTGATGATATTCTTCTGCGGGACAATAATTTTTTACATGAGAAATTTTGGTTACAATTTTTCCTGAAAGTTTAATATTTTCTTCTTTAATTATTTTTTCCGAAATTTCTTTTTGTTGATCATTTAAATAAAATATTTCACTTCTATATTGGGTACCAAAATCTGGGCCTTGAGAGTTTAAAGTTGTTGGGTCATGAATTTCAAAAAAATATTTTAATATTTCTTCATAAGAAATAATTTTAGGATCAAAGTCTAATCTTACAACTTCTGCATGATTAGTTGTTCCCGTGCATACATCTTTGTAAGTTGTTTTGTTACTATTGCCTCCACAATAACCTACTTCAGTTTTTATAACTCCATCAAGTTTACTAAACTTAATCTCTGGTCCCCAAAAACATCCTAAACCTAAAATTGCTATTTCCATTGATAATTAACTTAATTAATTTAAAGTTAATCATATGTTGTCTAAAAATCAATTGGGCTTTTTCTACATGTTCATTTCAGTATGTGCATTTTCATTGATGGACGTGATAGTTAAGTGGTCGGATGAATATCCGGTCGGTGAAGTGTTATTTTTCAGAGGATTTTTTGGAATAATACCACTTTTATTTCTTATACCAAAAAATAGATACTTTGACTTTTATAAAACTAATCGTGCGTTTCTTCATTTAAAAAGATGCCTAGCAGGTTTAGTAGCTTTGATTTCTATATTTATAGCCTTAAGAAATTTACCTCTTGCAACAGTTGTTAGTATTTCTTTCGCTGCACCAATATTCACAACTATTTTCTCGATATTTTTGTTAAACGAGAAGGTTGGATTTTATAGATGGTTAGCAGTTTTAGTAGGTTTTGTTGGTATTATAGTTATTTCTGAACCAGGTTTTAGCTCTTTAAATCTTTATTACATATATCCAATTATTTTTTGTTTAGGTTTATCTTATGTTGCTATTTCAATTAGAAAATTATCTACAACAGAACCAGTCTGGCTAATTAGTTTTTTCTTTTCATTTTCTATAATGATTTTAAGTTTTTTCACTTTTTATCAAAATTGGATTTTTCCAAATTTGAAAGATCTACTATTACTTTCAATGATAGGAATATTAGGAGGTTTAGCAAATTTATGGTTATCTCAATCTTACAAGCTTTCAGAAGTAAGCTTAGTGTCTCCATTAAAGTATTTAGCTTTAATTTTTGCAATAATTTTTGGTTATTTTATCTGGAACGAAATACCTACTTCAAAAACTTTAGTAGGAGCTTTGCTTGTAATTTCTTCTTCATTTATAATATTTAAAAGAGAAATGACTCTTAAGAAGAGAGTTTCGGTTGCCAGACATGAGTAAAACACCCACTTATTGGAACACTGCTAAAAAATATTTATCTAAAAAAGATAAAGTTATGTCATCTTTGATTGAAAAATATAAATCTCCATCAGAAACAATATTGACTTCTAGAAAAGATGTTTTTTATTCATTGTGTAAAAGTATTATTGGACAACAAATCAGTGTTGCGGCAGCAAACTCAGTTTTTTTACGGTTTAAAAAAAAATGTAAAAATAAAATTAATGCCAAAACTGTTAATACCTTATCTTTTGCTCAATTAAAAACATGTGGCCTCAGCAAACAAAAAGTAAAAGGTATTCAAAGCCTATCTAAACAAATTCTAAATAAAACCTTTAATCCAAGACTAATATCCAAAATGTCAGATGAGGAAGCTATTTTGTACCTTTCTGAATTAAGACAGATAGGAAGATGGTCTGCTGAAATGATTTTATTATTTACTTATAATCGATCTAATATATGGCCAGTTCAAGATATAGGTTTGTTAAGAGCTATTTCAAAGAACTATAAAAAAAAATATTTACCACCTGAAAGTTATGTAAAATTATTGAATAAAAAGTTTTCACCATATTGTTCTGTTGCAACCTGGTATTTATGGAGAAGTATAGATCCTGAGCCTATTCAGTACTAAATCCCTCTATCACTTGCATATGTCTCACTGTTGTATGTTTTGCAATATCCCATCCAGCTAAATATTCTTTACTATTGTGACATTCTATAGCTTTTTTAAAGCTTGGAAACTCCCACACAACAGTTCTTACAAAATCATCTCCTTCAAATGTTTCATGTTTTCCACCTCGCACAAGTGGAACTCCCCCAAAACTTTTAATAATTGGCGTTACTACTTCTGCATATTTTTTTAAATTATCTTGATTTTCAACTTTTAGATACAAACTGATCCAATAGCTTTTCATGATTTCTCCCTTTTAAAATATTTTAGTTATGATAGTAAAATTTATGGCAGATAAATTAATTATCACATTTGATGAGTATAACAAAATTGTTGAGAAATTGGCAATTGAGATACACAATGAATATAAACCAACAGTTTTAGTTGGTATAATGAGAGGTGCAGCTCCAATTCTAGATATTCTTTCAAGAATTTTAAAGTTACCAATAGCTTATATTGTCATTCAAAGCTACTCGGGAGATGGCATGGAAGATAAACAAGGACAGCTAATGTTTGCAAGGGAAATCAGCTCTTTAGCAGAAAATAAAGATTATAATAAAGTACTTTTAGTTGATGACCTTTCAGATACAGGTTTAACCTTAAATAAAAGTATAGAGTGGCTAAAAAATTATGGTCCTACTAAAGATTATATTAAAGAGGTAAAAACAGCTTGTTTATGGAAAAAGAAATCTTCAACTTTTGAACCAGATTTTTGTCCAGTGAGACTGGATACAGACCCATGGATTGTTCAACCAACCGAACACTATGAAGAGCTATCTATAGAAGAAATTATTAAAAGAAATTAATAAATAGGGCTAGAATTCACTAGCCCTATTAAATTTTAAATTAAGCAACTGCAAAGCTTATAACACTAAGTATTGCAATAATAAATATTGCTGGTGAAGTAGTTGAGAACTTACCAGTAAATAATTTAATTAAAGCATAAGATACAAAAGCTAAAGCAATACCGTTACTAATACTATATGTTAGAGGCATCGCAATCATTGCAAGAATTGCTGGAGCAGACTCAGCAATATCATCCCACTCTATATCTGTAATATTTCTTACGAAAAGAACAGAAACAAAAAGTAAAGCCGCACCATCAATTTGCTTTGGTAAGCTAGTTGCAAGCGGAGCAAAGAATATGCACGCTAAGAACAATAATCCGATTACTAGTGATGTCATACCAGTTTTTCCTCCAGCTTTTACACCAGCTCCAGATTCAACATAACTTGTAACTGTTGAAGTTCCCATCATAGCACCAGCAACTGTACCTACACTATCAGCTAACATAGCTTTATTAATATCTTTAACTTTTCCTTGTTTATCAACTTTTCCAGCTACATTCGCGACAGAAGTTAAAGTTCCAGCTGTATCAAAGAAATCTATAAATAATAAAGTAAATATTACTGTAGACATACCCGCAGTCATTGCAGCAGACAAATCAAAATCAAAAAGATATGTCATTGGTGGTGGAGAACTAGCAATACCATTAAAGTTTGCAAGTCCAGCAGCCCAAGCAATAATACTGAATACTAAAATTCCTATAATAATATTTCCTTTTATATTCATTTTTTCCATTACGATTATTGCTATGAATGTTGCGCATCCTAACAATACCAAAGGATTACTAAGATCACCAAGTCTTACAAGTGTAACTGGATCATCAACAACTACTTCCATAATCTGCAATCCAATAATTGCTAAAAATAAACCAATACCAGCTCCGATTCCTAACTTGAGACTTTTTGGTATAGAATTTATTAACCAAGCTCTAATAGGTGTTAGTGATATAATTAAAAACAATACTCCAGCAACAAGAACAGCACCTAAAGCTTCTTGAGGTGTGTATCCCATTCCTGCACAAACTCCAAAAGCAACAAAAGCGTTGATACCCATTCCTGGTGCAAGTCCAATTGGCCAAGTTTTTCCATAAAAAGCCATTATAAAACATGCAAGTGCTGTTGCTAATATTGTTGCGGTATATACTGCGCCGAAATCAAAGAAACCTTTTTCGGGTCCGGCAAACTCTCCCGATAAGATAAATGGATTTAAAAACATTATATAAGCCATTGTCAGAAACGTAGTAGTTCCTGCAATTACCTCTGTTTTAAAATCTGTTTTGTGTTTTTTATAATTGAAATAATTTTCAAGCATTTGTCCTCCTAATAATGGACAGATATTTGATTCTATTAATAAATACTTGTTTAAACTTAGCTTTATTCACAAAATACAACTTAGAAGATTATATTTATGCCACATTTACGATGTTATTATTAATCTATGCATAAATTAAAATTATTTTTAATTACATTTATTATGTTCGTCATGATTGCCGGATGCCAAACAATTAAAGAAAAAACAGATGCAATTGTTGAAAAAGAAAATGAAAAATTAAGCAAATATATCAGTAAGCCTGCAAGCGTTTTGCAAATGGATTTAGGGAAGCCAGATGAAGATTTTAAAAACGCAAAAGGAAATTATGAATTAATTTATAATACAAGAAAATATGGAATTCCTTGTGAGAGAAGATTTGAAATTAATCCTGATAAAATTGTAATTGGATTTGTATCTAACGGTTGCTTTTAATTAAGTACTTGCGAGGAAATGATCCCCGCAAGTAAGGTAAACTTATTTAATTTCTATAAGTTTCTTTTTTTTGTGTTCTGGAATAATTCTTTCACAAGAAATTGTCAAAAGACCATCTTTCAGCTCAGCACCATTTACTTTTACATCATCGGCTATGGTGAATGATCTTGCAAATTGTCTTTGAGAAATCCCTTTATGAATAATTTCTCCATCAACATTATTTTCTTCCGATTTATTAACTAATTTTGTTCTTACTGTTAATAAATTATCTTCGAACTCAACCTCAACATCTTTTTTATTAAAACCAGCTAACGCAACCTCAATTGCATAGTTATCCTTTCCAGTTTTTCTAATGTTGTATGGTGGATAATTTGATTGCATGGCCAAATTTCCATTTCCAAGCATATTTTCAAATTGATCGAACATATCGTCAAAACCAATTGAAAAAGGTCTTAGAGAGTTAAAGATAGATAGATCCTTACTTGTCATAATATTCTCCTTTTTAGTTAAGCAAGTTATTTATGTAAGTCCCATTAGGCGACTGACAAATAATATATGGAGATTAGTTTTAATATTTCAAGATCCAGAAAATTAAATTTTTTTTGATATTTTTAAAGCAAAAGCATAATCAATTGTAATTTCCTCAATAGCTCCATCTCTTCCAGATTTTCCTCCATGTCCTGCGTTCATTTCTGTTTTTAAAAGAAGTAAATTATTATCGGTTTTGTATTCTCTTAATTTTGCAGTAAACTTTGCAGGTTCATCAAATAAAACTCTATTATCACTTAAACTTGTGGTGATTAGTATATGAGGATAGTCCATTTTTTTAATATTATTATAAGGTGCATAAGAAAATATATAATCAAAATGTTCTTTGTTATCTTTAGCATTTCCAAATTCATCAAACTCTCCAATAGTTAAAGGAAGAGAATGATCAAGATTTGTTGTAAGTGAATCTACAAATGGTACAGCCATAATAATTCCTAGAAATAGTTCTGGAGCTTGATTGACAACAGCGCCCATTAGTAAGCCCCCTGCAGATCCACCCATACCTATTATATTCCCTTTTGATGAATATTTCTTATCAATTAGGTATTTTGCAGCATATATATAATCTTCAAAAGTATTTTTTTTATTAGTAAGTTTTCCTTCTTTCCACCACTTCATTCCTTTTTCCATACCACCTCTAATATGTGCAGTTGCCCAAATAATATTTCGATTAATTAAACTTAATCTGGTTGAGGAAAAACTAGGACTCATTGAACTGCCGTATGAACCATACCCATAAAGTAATAAGTTGGCTGAGCCGTCAATTTTAGTATTTTTATGTCTGGTGATTGTTAAAGGAACCAATCTTCCATCATGTGATTTGTATTCTTTTCTTTCAACTATGTAGTCATTAGGGTTGTGCCCTGAAGGTATTTCTTGTTCTTTAACAAGTTTTTTTGATTTGTTTTGTAAGTTATACAAATAAACTCTTGAAGGAGTTTTTGGAGATGAATAGCCAAGATATACATCGCTAGTATTTCTATCTCTTTGCACTAAAGAAACACCAGGTACATAAATATTTTCATCAGAAAATAATAACTCTTCCTCAATCCCTGTTGAAATATTTCTTACATATAATTTATCTAATGCATTAGAGGTTTCCGATCTAATAATCCAGTCTTTTAAAAAAGTTAAACCACCTATTAAGACTTCATCCCTTGCTGATATAAACGTTTTCCATTTTTGATTTTCTAGGCTATCTGAAATATCAATTTTAAAATCTTCTGCACCTTTATTAGTATGATTATAAAACTTTCCATCCCAAGAACTTACAGAATATAGGATGCCTTTTTCTCTTTTCATTATTAGTTTGGGTTTAGGATTCTTTTCTTCAATACCAAAATAATATTGCTCTGAAGTATTGTGATCAGATGTATTAATAAAATAATACTTTTCGTCTGAACTTAGGCCAATACCTACAGTGAACGCTTCAGTTTTTTCTTCAAAAATTAACTGATCTTGAACCTTAGAATTTCCAATTTCATGCCTATAAATCTTTCTTGCACGATGATTTTCATCAAGTTTAGAATAAAAAATAAATTTGTCGTCTATGCTAAAAGTTATTCCTCCTGAAGTTTCTGGAATTTCTTTTGAAATTATTTCATTGCTTTCAATATCTCTTATATAAATTGTATAATATTCTGAGCCTTTAGTGTCTAAGGAATAACCTAAATATTTATCATTATTGCTTACTTCTAAATCTCCAACTCCAAAATATTCTACACCTAGATTTTTTTTTTCTTTATCTCCGTTCCATACTTCTTCAATTTTATCTGAATTAATTTTCTTTCGAAGTTTTATTGAATAATTTCCAGTTTTAGTTGTTTTAGTCCAGTATTCATATGTATGATCTTTGTATGGAAGAGACTCATCTTCTAATTTTATTCTTCCTTTAATCTCATCAAATAATTTTTTTTGTATAGGCTTTGTGTTTTCTAAATGATGATCAGTATATTTATTTTCCTCTTCAAGATAATCTTTTACTTCAGGTAATAGTTTATTTTTATCTCTAAGCACCTCTAAAATATTTTTTTGATGTATCCAGCTATAATTATCTTCCCATGTAACATCATGGCACGATTTTAATTCTGGTTTTTTTTTAAGATATGGTATTTTCATTGTTAAGGAAATATATGAATATAATAATTTATACAGTATTAATTTTAGTAGCTTTATATTTTTTATTAAGGTTTTTTGCCGCTATAAATTCAAAAAAAATATCACAAAGTCTTAGAATATTATTGTTTATTGGCTTAATAGCCATTGCAATTTTGTTTGCTGTCGCAGGCAAATTTTTATTAACTTTACCTCTAACGCTTGCAAGTTTAGCTTTATTAAAACTAAAAGGTTTATCTTTTTTTCAACTTATTTCACTGTTTAGATTAATTCAAACACTAAGAAATTCTGGAAGATTTTCATTCAATGATAATGTCGTATCCAATGCCAACACAATGACTACTTCAGAGGCATATAAAATATTAAATCTTAACCCGTCTGAAAAAATTACAAAGGAAATTGTGAATAAAGCATATATTAAGATACAAAAAAAAATTCATCCTGATATCTCACCCGAAACTTCAAGGCTTTCATCTATAGTTAATGAAGCAAAAGAGATCGTTTTAAAAGATATATCTTAATTGATTAGGTCTTTACTAAATTTTTTTTTTATATAAATTTTACTTATGAGTAAAATCAACGGTATATACGCAGCCTCAATGTCTGTTATTAACGATGATTTAACTTTAGACGTAAAAAAAACAATTCAGCATGCTGAGACGATTATTGATCAAGGTTGTCATGGAGCTGCAATTTTTGGTAGTACAGGACAAGCTCAGTTGATATCAATTAGTGAGAAGATAGATTTATTCAATCATCTATCTGAAAGCAAATATAAAGAAAAATATATAATTGGAACTGGTTTAAATTCTTTAAGTGAAACTATAAATTTGATGAGTGTAGCCAGGTCTTTAAATTTTAAGAAATTTTTAATTATGCCACCAGCATTTTATAAATATTCAGATCGTGATGTTATTAACTTTTATACAAAAATTATTGATGCACATCCAGAGTGTGAAATAGTGCTTTATAATTTTGAAAAATTAAGTGGATACAAGTTTAATGTGGAGTGTGTTAAGGAATTGGTAAGATTATTTCCTAAACAAATTATTGGTGTTAAAGATAGTTCATATAATCTTTTTGAAAATCTAAAAATTGAAAATTTTTCAGTTTTGCCGGGATCAGAATCTAAACTATTGAAAGGTTTAGAGCTTGGGTGCTCTGGAATAATTACAGCCACTTGTAATGTGACCTCGGCATTAGCAAGAAAAGTATATAATGACTTTGTTGATAAAAGAGAACAAACAGTTAATCAAAAACTTTGTGATGTTAGAGGTGCGTTTGAAAAATACAATTTGATATCTGGACTCCATGCTTTTTTTTCAAAAAATGATTTAATTTATAAAAATGTTTTACCACCGTTATCGATTTTAGACTCTAATGAAGAAAAGGAGCTAATTGATAATTTAGAAAAATTAAATTTTTCTACAAAATCAACAATGGCTGCTTGAAATGCAATTAGCTAGGTTTCTTAATAATGTATTTAAGAAAGATGGTTTTATTTTGGAAGATGCCTACTCAAAAAATTATATCATTGGGTTACCTAAGAGCGATAAGCCAATAAAAGTTAAAATTTTAGATAAAAAACTTCATTATAAATTATTATTTCAGCCAGATTTATACTTTGGAGAAGCCTATACCAATGGAGATATAACAATAGAAAATGGAAGTTTAAGTGATTTTTTAGATTTAGCTCTAATGAATTTTGGAAGAAATGAACTTAATTTTTTTAGTTATTTAATTAATAGATTGAGGGGATCTTATAGATTTTTAACTAACTTTAATTTTATTAAAAAATCTAAAATGAACGTATCACATCATTATGATATTTCAGATGATCTTTATGATTTATTTTTAGATCCTAAAAGGCAATATTCGTGTGCATATTTTAAAAATGAGAATGACACACTTGAAGAAGCTCAAAATAATAAAATTCAACACATAATAAAAAAATTAAATATAAAACCAGGTCAGAAAGTTTTAGATATAGGTTGTGGCTGGGGGTCTTTAGCAATCGATATTGCTAAAACTGTTAATTGCAATGTTACAGGGATAACCCTGTCTGAAAATCAATTCAATTATTGTAATAAAAAAGCAAAAAAACTTAATTTAGAAAACAAGATAGCATTTAAGTTAATAGACTACCGACAGCTCAATGAAAAATTTGATAGAATAGTAAGTGTTGGAATGTTTGAACATGTTGGGAGAAAGTTTTATAAGAAATTTTTCAAACAATTAGATAAATTACTAACGGATGATGGGATATCTTTGGTTCATACAATAGGATCTGTAAATCCACCTAGAGACCCACATCCATGGATAACAAAATATATTTTTCCAGGGGGGTATACCCCTAGTTTGAGTGAAGTGACCACTCCAATCGAAAAAGCTGGGCTAATTGTTTCTGATATTGAAGTTTTAAAACTTCATTATTCACACACATTAAGACACTGGAAAGAAAATTGTAATAAAAACAAAGATAAAATTATTCAAATGTTTGATGAAAAATTTTTTAGAATGTGGGAGTTTTATTTAGCAGGTTGTGAAATGGCATTTAAGTGGGGAGATCAGGTTGTATATCAATTTCAACTTACAAAAAATTATACTTCTACCCCAGTAACAAGAGACTATATTTATCAATAATTTATTGATAGAAGCAACAATCTTTTGAAATGAAAAAAATAAAAAAAAAATCAAAAAAAAATAAAACTAAAGTAAAAAAAAAATTTAAAAAAAGATATAAATTTACTTCTAAAAAAGTAAAAAAGATAAAATCAAAAACTAAATCTCGAAATACAAATAAAACAAAAAAAAAAATTAAAAATAAAAGAGTTTCAAAAAAACAAAATTTTATTTTAAAAATAATAAATTTTCAAAATTCTTTAAAACCCCAAGTAAATTTAAAAATTAATTTTAGTGTTGAAAAATATATCCAGGCTTTTTTTGATAAAATAGCTAATACAATTTTTGAATATAAAGAAGCTAAAAAAGATGAGGCAAGAAGACTAAAACTAGAAAAATTAGAAAAAGAAAGACAAGAAAAAATTAGTCTTGAAAATGAAAGACAAAAACAGAAGAAATTAAAAATTAAGCTTCAAGAACAGACTTTAAGAGATGAGGTAAAATTAGACAGACTAAGAGCGAAGGATATAAAAATTTTTCTTAGAAAAGAACAGGCTTTATTAAGAATAGAGCAAGCTGAAAAACAAAAACAATTCTTAAAAAAATTAAGATTAGAAAAACAAATTGAAAAATTTAGAATTAGAGAAGTTAAAGAATTAGAAAAACTTGAAAAGATATCCCTTAGAGAAAAACGAGATGATTATGCTGGTCTTCAGCAGCGGATAGAAAAACTAAAAGAAAAATATAGAATAATTAGAGACCAAAAAATAAAAGAAAGAGTAGAGGCTCTTGGAGTAAAATTACAAGGTGATGAAGATAGAGAAACGCTTCTACAAAAAGAAAAAGAGTACACAATAGCAAGGCAAAAAATCGAATTTGCACTTGAAAGTTTTTATCGTAGTGCAAGTAGTTTAGTGTTTCAGTTAAATAAAAGACATATCACAAGGCACATGTCTATTTTTAGATGTATTGATAAAAGATTTGAAACAGGAGAGATTTATGTAAAATGGGATGAGTCTTCTGATGAAGAATGGCTATTATTAATTTATATTAAAAACAATTCTCCAGATGAGGGAATAGTTATTGAAGATAAGACAAATCCTGAAAAAAATATTTCTCATGAATTTAAAAATAATGAAATATTTAAAGCATCAGACACAATGGTTGACTCTCTCACACAGCTTATTGCTAGAAAAAGGTCTAAAAATAGCAATTAAATTATCTAAATTAATTAGGTAATATAATTTTTATGTTTTTTGGAACAATTACAATGATAATTCTATATCTAATCTTAAGGTATATTCTTGCTTGGATAACATATTTTAATAATTTTGATCCAAGACTTGGAAATTCTACATGGCGCTGGAGTTATGATTATCATGTAGTTGGTGAAAGAGACATTTCAGACCTAGATGATAAAGATTTTGTAAGACTAAGAAGAAAAAAAAATAAGATTATTAGTCTAATGTATTCTGTAGTAATGATGATGTTTATTGCCTCAATGTCTTTATTAAGTAAAATTTTATTATTTTTTACAAGTTAACTCTTTAGTTGTTTTTTGTTTTTTAAATATAAAAAATAGGCAATAACTTCATAAGTAATGTTAAAAATTTGAAAAATTATTGGGAGTTTAAAGAATTTATATAAAATTTTATATTTTGGAATTTTTTTCCAAACAAAAAGAAAAGCTTCCGCTCCCTCAATAACTCTATCCCCATCTTTAACGTGTAATCTTCTTAAAAGCTCTTTATCTTTTTTAGATGTTTCTTTTTCAGCATTTGAATTATTGGTAATATCAATCCAATCAATTTCCTCAACCTTCTCTTTTTTGTATAGATTAATTTCAGATCGACAAATTTTACATGAATCATTGAAATAAACTTTCATTATTAAACATTACATCTGAGATTAAATATTGTACATGCGTAAAATCATCCATTGAAAATTACATACAAACAACTATGTACTGTCTATGAGTAATTTTTTTGAAAAATCAGACTTAACCAGAAAAGATGTAGACGAGATTGTATCTGAAACTTTAAGAAATTGTGATGATGGGGAAATATATTTTGAGAATTCAAAGTCAGAGTCAATTCTATTAGATGATAATAAAATTAAAAGTTCAAATTATAGTTCTGATCTTGGTTTTGGATTCAGGGCAGTATCTGATGAGGTAGTTGCTTATTCTCACTCAAATGAAATATCAAAAGAAGCATTAAATGATTCAGCAAAAAATTTAAAATCTACTCTTCAATCAATTAAAGGAACTTATAATCACGAAATACCAAAAAGTAATAATAAATTTTATGATGATATTAACCCTATCGAACAAAAAACGCTAGATGCAAAACTAGAAGTTTTAAATAATGTGAATGATTATTTGCGAAAAAAAGATTCAACTGTAAAGCAGGTTACTGCTAGCTTTAGTGGAGAGCAAAAATCTATCGAAATAATTCGATCTGGTGGAGAAGCTTTAACAGACGTTCGTCCTTTAATCAGATTTAACGTCTCTGTAATGCTTGAAAAAAATGGAAGAAAAGAAACAGGAGTTTATGGAATAGGCGGAAGACAGTCTTATGATGAGTATTTAAAAAATGATAACTGGAAAAATGTTTGTGAGGAAGCGTTAAGAATTGCCTCAGTTAATTTAGATAGTAAACCAGCTCCAGCAGGTGAAATGAAAGTTGTTTTAGGCCCAGGTTGGCCTGCTATATTAATTCATGAGGCTATTGGCCATGGATTAGAGGGTGATTTTAATAGAAAAAAAACATCTGCATTTCATGATTTGATGGGTCAAAAAGTTGCCAGCGAGGGAGTTACAATTGTTGATGATGGAACTATTGATAAAAGAAGAGGTAGTTTAACTATTGATGATGAGGGAACTCCTACAGAAAGAACAGTTTTGATTGAAAATGGGATTTTAAAAAATTTTATGCAAGACAGATTAAATGCAAGGCTGATGAAAACCAAATCTACAGGCAGTGGAAGAAGAGAAAATTATAAACACATTGTGTTGCCAAGAATGAGAAATACAATGATGTTGAGCGGAAAACAAACTCAAGATGAAATGATTAAGTCAGTTGATAAAGGAATATTTGCCGTTAGTTTTGGAGGAGGACAAGTAGACATTACATCGGGTAAATTTGTTTTTAATTGCACTGAAGCTTATGAAATAATTAATGGTAAGATTGGCTCACCTATTAAGGGCGCAACCTTAATCGGAGATGGTCCTTCAATTTTAAAAGAAGTGTCAATGATTGGAAATGATATGATGATGGATCCAGGTATTGGAACTTGTGGTAAAGCGGGTCAAGGGGTACCGGTTGGAGTTGCACAACCTTCAATATTAATTGATAAAATGACTGTGGGTGGAACAAAACTATAACATCATGATCAAAGATGAAGAGTACTTAAAATCAAAGGCTTCCTACTGTATAGATCTAGCTAAAAAACTTGGGTCAACAGATGTAAGTGTAACTATTGGAAATTCAATTTCTGAGACAGTAAGCTTTAGAAATAAAGTGTTAGATGAGTCCAATAGATCTGATAGTTTAGCAATAAGCATTGAGACTTATTTAGGTAAAAAAAAATCATCAATATCTTCCTCAAATTTATTAGATGAGAACTTAAAAACATTAATTGAAAAATGTTGTGAAACTACAAAAATTACTCCTGATGATGAATTTAATTCTCTTCCTGATAAAGAGTTATTAGCAAAAAATATTAAAGATCTAAACTTGTATGATCAATCTCATATAGAAAATGATAAAAAAATAAATTACCTGAAAGAGTTAGAAGAAACAGCTTCAATTGATAAAAAAATTATAAATACAGAGTCAGGCTTTACAGAAAATAAATCAAACTTTATTCTAGCTAATAGCGATGGTTTTTGTAATGGTTATAAATCATCTTCATTTACAGCTTCTTGTGTTACGGTTGCAAAAAATGAAAATAGTATGGAAAGAGACTATGAATTTACAAGTAAATGTCATTTAAATGATATTTCTAATCCATCTGAGCTTGGAAAGAGTGCTGCTGAGCAAACTATAAAAAAACTTAATCCTAAAAAAATTGGTAGCGATAAACTAAGTATTATTTTTGATAGAAGAATTTCAAAAGGATTCCTTAGCTCTTTTTCAGGAGCTATTTCAGCTTCATCTATTGCAAGGGGAACATCGTTCCTTAAAGACAAATTAAACCAACCAATTTTTTCAAATTCAATTAATGTTATTGATAAACCTGATCTAATTAAGGGCATGGGTTCAAAGTGTTTTGATTCTGAAGGAGTTAAAACAGATACATTAAAATTAGTAAGTAATGGAGTTCTAAATAATTACTTGGTGGATACCTACAATGGAAAAAAATTAAACTTAAAATCAAATGGAAGAAGTGGTGGAAGCACTAATCTTTATTTTGAAAATGGAAGTGTTAGTTATGATGATCTATTAAAAAGTCATTCTAAAATTTTATACGTCACTGAAACTATAGGCCATGGAACAAATCTTGTAACAGGTGATTACTCAGTAGGTGCCACAGGTTTTTTAATTGAAAATGGAGAATTTAAGTATCCAGTAAACGAAATAACAATAGCAGGAAATTTTAATGAAATGTTTAAAAAAATTACACTGGCAAACGATTTAGATTTTAAATACTCAGTTAATTCACCTACCATGATGATTGATGATATGACCGTTGCTGGTAAATGAACAGATATTGTGTAATTGGCTCAGGAATATCGGGCGCAACTATTGCTAACCTTTTAAGTAGAAAACATTCTGTTGATTTATTTGATAAAGCAAGAGGGCCAGGTGGCAGGTCTTCTTTTAAAAGATTAAATAAAACAAAAGGATTTGATCATGGAACGCAATATATTTCACCTAAAAGTTCAGCTTTTAAAAAGTTTATCAACATTTTGATAAAAAAAAAAATATTAAAAAATTGGGGTGGCAATCATCTATTTCTAAATAAAGTTAAAAAAGAAAATAAAAATCATTTAAAGATTATAGGTAAAAAAGGAAATAATGATATTAGCAAATATCTTTTAAAAAATATCCAATGCTATTTTCAAACAGAATTAAAGAAAATTGACTATAAGGAAAAAAAATGGGTCCTTACTTTTTCTGATGGTAATAAAAAAATTTATGAAAAATTAATTCTAACTTTTCCATTTGCTCAATTATCAAAGCTGTCAAAAAAATTTATAAAAGCTCCATTCATCAAAAGGAAAGTTAAAATGGACGCTAATATTACAGTTATGCTAGTAATAAAAAAAACAAATAAAAATGTTAGTAGTTATTTATTTGATGACAAAATTTTGGGTTGGGCTGCAAAAGAAAATAGTAAAAAGAGATTTAAAAGTAATCAAGATTTATGGACTTTACAAAGTACTCATAATTGGGCAAATAAGATGATTAATAAAAATAGAGAAAAAAAAAATATAAATTCTAAAATTCTTATTAATCATTTCTTTAAACTCACAGGTATTAAAAAAACTAAAGTATTATTTTCCCTTAATCATGGATGGAAATATTCATCAAATTCAAATCCTCTAAATATAAAAAGTTATTGGAACTCTTCATTAAATTTAGGAGTATGTGCAGATTGGTTTGTGGGACCAAGACTTGAAGCAGGATGGATAAGTGCCAATGATCTTTACAAAAAAATTGTTAAATAAATTTAGTCAAATTTTTTAACTTTATATTCCCAATTTCCCATTTGAGAATAGGCAACTTTTAGAATTAATGCATTTTTTTTATCGAACCAAATATCAAAATTTAACCTCTTATCTTTAGGAATAGACATGTCTTTTGAAGTTAATTTAAAGTGTTCTGTTTCGTATGTTTTTCCATATAATTTAATTTTTTCTTTACCAATAAAGGTAACTATTTGTTCTTTAATACTTCCAGAAATCGGACTTATCTGAGAGTTTGTTTGAAGAATTTTATGACTCCACCAATTTCCAATCACATTCTCTATTGATGCGCTGCCTGTATATGATGAACCTTTAATTTCATATCTATTTTCATTTTCATTTAAATTTAATTGAACATATTTATCTTTTTTATTTTGACGTGTCTTCGAGTTAAAGGAAATCAATTTATCTTTAATATATTTTTCTTCTCCAAAACTTTCAATTTCAAAAATAGTGGCCCCAAATAATTTAACAGTAAATTTTAATTGATTTGTAACAGTAGTATTGTCTGAATCTTTTTTAAAAAAATAGTAATTGTAACCAATAACTTCACCATCCCTTAAAATTTCCATTTCTATTTTGTTAAACTTATTGTAGTGAGCCATGTGAGCACTACTGTTAAATGAATAGATTAAAAGAAAAATTAAGAATAAAAATTTTTTCATAAAATATCATTTTAATAGACTTTGAGGTTAAAAGAAATAATTTAATAAATAATGTTTTTAAAAATTAAAAATATTCCAAGCGTATCTTGGAGCTCAGATAAACCGCTTAATTTAAAACCAAAGATATCCACGTCTTTTTTTCTTTGTTTTGGGTTAACCTTGTTTGGTTTAGGTGAAGGCTTGTTAATTGTTTCTGCTTCGGGTGCATCTCCATGGAGTGTATTGGCTCAGGGTTTGTATTTAAATTTTGGTTTTTCTGTTGGTACCATAACTATTTTTATTAGTTTTATTGTTTTATTACTTTGGTTTCCATTAAATCAGAAGCCAGGAATTGGAACTATTTTAAATGCATTGATAATTGGACTGATGATTGATGTTTGTATTAGATATGTCCAAGCTCCAGAAAACTATATTTATCAAATATTGTTAGGTGCTTTTGCTGTATTGACAGTGGGAATTGGAGGGGGAATTTATTTAGTTGCAAACTTAGGAGCAGGTCCAAGAGATGGATTGATGATTGGTCTTCAAAAAAAAACAAACCTGCCTATAGCATTAGTTAGAGCAGCACTTGAAATAACAGTTATGTCTATTGGTTGGTATCTAGGGGGCACTGTTGGTGTTGGAACTTTATTGTTCGCATTTGGAATTGGACCTTGTGTTGCTTTAGGATTATTTTTAGTTAATAAATTATTTAATTAAGCAGCAGTTCCAGATTTCTCACTTCTTTTTCTATCATGAGGATTAAGAATAGCTTTTCTTAATCTTAAAGATTTTGGTGTAATTTCAAGAGCTTCATCAGTATTTAGCATACTTAATTGTTCAGCAATTGACATCTGTCTTACTGGAGTTAATACAACATTTTCATCTGTACCTTGAGTTCTCATGTTAGTTAATTGTTTACCCTTCATAACATTTATGATCATATCACCAGGTTTTGGAGTTAATCCCACAATCATTCCCTCATAAACAGGGTCATTATGAGTTACAAACATTTCGCCTCTAGCCTGAAGGTTAAATATTGCAAACGCTACAGCCTTTCCGGTGGACATTGAAATTAGAGCACCATTTTTTCTGCCATCCATTTCACCTTCAAACTTTCCATATCCATGAAAAATTCTATTAATTACACCAGTTCCTTTTGTTAAAGTTAAAAATCTACTTGTGTAACCCATTAAGCCTCTTGTTGGTGCATGAAACACTAATCTTTTTTTATCTTTTCCAGTATCTTTTAAATCTAAAAGTTTACCTTTTCTTCTATTCATAGAGTCAATTATTTTTGAAGAATATTCTTCGTCAAGATCAACAGTGATTTCTTCAATAGGTTCGAGCTTATTACCAGCCTCGTCTTTTTGATATAGTACTTTTGGAGGACTTACAGTCATCTCAAATCCTTCACGTCTCATTTGTGTAAGTAAAATTTCGAGCATTAATTCACCTCGACCACTTATTACAAACGAGTCTACATTTGCATTTTGAGAAAAAGTAATACCAACATTATTCTGGGCTTCTGAAACTAATCTATCTCTAATTTGTGTACTTGTAAGTTTTTTTCCTTCAGTTCCAGCTAAAGGTGAACTGTTAACACTTATAGTAATAGACATAGTAGGGGGATCTATTGGAGTTGCTGGAATTGGGTCATTTAATTCAGGATCACAAATTGTATCCGCCACGTTTGCTTTCTCTAAACCTGCAATTACTACAATGTCTCCTGCTTCACCTATTTCAATAGGAACTTTTTTAGTCCCTTCGTATCTAAAAATTTTTGTTAGTTTACCTTCGTCTACTTTTTCACCTTTAAGGTTAATTGCTTTGATAGGTTGGTTAGCTTTTGCAGTTCCTTGAGATATTCTTCCAACCAAACTTCTTCCTAAAAAACTGTCTGCATAAAGCAAAGTAGACAGCATAGCAAAAGGCTTTGTTTTATCTAATTCAGCTGGTTTGACGTGTTCGATTATTAGATCCAATAGTGGGTGAAGATTTTCTCTAGGACCATCAACTTCTTTGCTTGCCCAGCCCGATCTTCCACTTGCATATAAAACTGGAAAATCTAATTGTTCTTCATTAGCATCTAAACTTACAAACAAATCAAAAGTTTCATCTAATACTTCATTAGCTCTTTGATCAGCTTTATCTAATTTATTAATTACAACGATTGGTTTTAATCCTTGCTTAAGTGCTTTAGCTAATACAAATTTTGTTTGAGGCATTACACCTTCTGCAGAATCTATCAGTAGTAATGCACCATCAGCCATACTTAATACTCGTTCAACTTCTGCAGCAAAATCTCTGTGACCAGGTGTATCTATAATATTTACTCTAGAATCTTGCCAATTAATTGAAGCTGGTTTTGCTAGAATAGTGATTCCTCTCTCTTTTTCTAACTCACCAGAGTCCATCAATCTCTCATCAACAACTTC